>WBZX01000161.1_pt1 | contig 63628 bp, 67 predicted proteins | sample 5204211 | NCBI WGS metagenome assembly WBZX01 (sample SAMN12344362, study PRJNA552823) | activated sludge metagenome | biome: Activated sludge suspended growth; feature: Nitrification reactor; material: Wastewater; isolation source: activated sludge from nitrification reactor of wastewater...
TGTTGAGCACGCGCGGGAAGGGGTGCGAGGGGTCGAGTCCCACCGGCGTCAGCACCGGCATCAGCTCGCGATGGAAGTAGTCGCGGATCCACGCGGCCTGGGTTTCGTTCCAGTGGGTGCGGCGGATGAAGTGGATGCCGTGCTCGGCCAGTGCGGGAATGACCTCGTCGTTGAGCAGCTCGTACTGCCGCTCCACCAGCGCGTGCGCCATGTCGGAGACGGCCTGGTACTGCTGCTTCGGCGTAATGCCGTCGGCCGAGCGCTGGGTCGATTGCGCGCGGATCTGTTCCAGCAGGCCGGCGACGCGCACTTCGAAGAATTCGTCCATGTTGGACGACACGATGCAGAGGAATTTCAGCCGCTCCAGCAGCGGCATGTCGGGATCGTCGGCCTGCGCAAGGACGCGCTTCTGGAAGGCCAGGATGCCGAGCTCGCGGTTGATGAGGGTGTCGGGGCTGGGAAGATTCATGATTGGCGCCTAAAGTGTGCGGCAATGATAAGCGCAGCGTTTTGTTGCCACATGACGGAAATATGACAAGTTCGCATCCGCAGGAAATCGAGCTCAAGCTGCAATTGTCTCCGGCGAGGGCTGGGGCGTTCCGTGCGATGCTGGCCCGGCGGCGCGTCCGCCCGGTGGAACAGGAACTGGTGACCCTCTATCTGGACACCCCCGATTTCGATCTGGGAACGGCGGGCGTGGCAGTGCGCCTGCGCCGCGTCGGGCGCCGCTGGCTGCAGACGCTGAAGACCGAGGGCGAGCGGCAGGGCGGCCTGTCGCGCCGGGCGGAATTCGAGATGCCGGTGCCGCGCGGTGAACTGGACTGGGCGCTGTTCCCGCCCGAAGCGCAGGCCTATGTGCCGGTCAAGCGTCGGGCCCGGCTGGTGCCGGTGTTCGAGACGCGTTTCACGCGCACGGCGTGGCAGCTGGGCGGGGCGGGCGGCGCGGCGATCGAAGTGGCGCTCGACGTGGGCGAGGTGCGGGCCGGCGAGGCCGCCATGCCGATCTGCGAGATCGAACTCGAACTCAAGAGCGGCGAGCCCGATGCGCTATACGACCTGGCGCTCGACTGGGCGCGCCGCTTCGACTGCCTGCCCTTCGATCAGAGCAAGGCGGAGCGCGGCATGCGGCTGGCGTGCTGCGCAGCCGATGCGCCGGTCAAACCGGTGCAGGCGGGGCTGGATCGCGCGATGCGCGTGGAAGACGGTTTCGCCGCGATCTGCCAGGCCTGCCTGACGCACTTCCAGGCGAACCTGCCCGGGGTGCTGGATGCGGACGATATCGAATACGTCCATCAGGCGCGCGTGGCGCTGCGCCGCCTGCGCGCCGCACTGCGCCTGTATCGCCGGGTGTGCGTGCTGCCGCCGGAATTGTCGGCGGGCCTGCGCGCGCTGGCGGCGGCGCTGGGGCCCGCGCGCGACCTGGATGTGCTGTGCAGCGAGACGCTGCCCGCGATCGCGCCGCATTACGACGATACCGGCGGCTGGCAGGCCGGCATGGCCACGCTCGCGGCCCACCGCGCGGCGGCGCGCAACACGATGCGGGCCGCCATCGCGGCGGCGCACCCGGGTGCGTGGTTGCTGGACTGCCATCGCTGGTTGATGCAGCGCGGCTGGCGTGCGGCGCCGGAGGCACAGCGTTTCGTGCAGTTGTCGCCGCTGTCCGGGTGGGCCGCCCGGGCGCTGCAGCGCGGACACCGCGCCGTGCTGCGTGACGCCGTGCGTTTCAGCACGCTGTCGCCGCCCGAACGCCATGGGCTGCGCATCCGGATCAAGCGCCAGCGCTACGCGGTGGAATTTTTCGAGTCGCTGTATCCCGGTCGCGCGCATGCGCGCTATCGGGTGCGCCTGTGCCTGGCGCAGGACGCGCTGGGACGCGCGAACGATGTGCGTGTGGCGATGCAACAGCTGAAATCCCTGCAGCATGAACTGGATGCAATGGGAACATTTGCGCTTGGCTGGCTGGCCGCATGCGAAGCGGGGGCAGGGGGTGGGGAAAATGCAAAGCATTTGAAAAATTTCGTCAAATTAAGGGTCGACTGGTAGATTCCGGCTTCGACCCCCTGCGATTTGCACGCAAAATCCGCGCATTCCATGCAAACCGAAACCCTGCCCCCCATGAAAATTGCCTTCCTCGAAGACGACGCGGCCTTTGCCGGGAATATTGTCGACTGGCTGGAGCAGGCGGGGCACAGCGTGAAGTGGTATCGCTCGGGACGGGAATGCGTGCGCGCGCTGACCGACGAACGCTTCGACCTCTGCCTGTTCGACTGGATGCTGCCCGACATGAGCGGCCCCGACGTGATGGCCAGCCTCAAGCTCAAGGGCACGCTGCCGCCGGTGATCTTCCTCACCGGACGCGACGCCGAGGAAGACGTGGTGCAGGTGATCCAGGCGGGCGCCGACGACTACATCGTCAAGCCGCCCTCGCGCAGCGTGCTGATCGCGCGCATCCACGCAGTGGCGCGCCGCTGTTCGGCGCAACTGCGTCCCGAGCCGGTACAGGATTTCGGCAACCTGCTGGTCGATTTCGGCAGCCGCCGCTTCGAGATCGCCGGCGAGCCGGTGAAACTCACCGAAAAGGAAACCGAACTCGCGCTCTACTTTTTCGGCCGCGTGGGCATGCTGCTGCCGCGCGGGCATCTGATCCAGGTGGTGTGGGGTTCGAGCCCGGACATCGACACGCGTACCGTGGACGTCCACGTCAGCCATTTGCGCGGCAAGCTCAAGCTGGTGCCGGAGCACGGCTGGCGCCTGATTTCCGTCTATCGCCAGGGCTACCGGCTGGAGCGGGTGGAGTGATGCGGGGCGGCTTCGCGGCGCTCGGCCTGCTGCTGACCGCCACGCTTGCGCAGGCTGCGCCGGCCGACAGCCAGCCCGACTGGCGTTACACGCTGCGTCCGGGCGATACCCTGATCGGGCTTTCGCAACGCTATCTCGCCGCCCCGGCCCGGTGGCCGCAGCTGCAGAAGCTCAACCGCATCGCCGATCCCTACCGGCTGGTTCCGGGCACGACGCTGCGCATTCCCCTGGCCTGGCTGAAGCAGACGCCGGCACCGGCGACGGTGGTCGCGGTGGCCGGGCAGGTCACGCTGATCGCGCCGGGCGCGGCCGCGCGGCCGCTGCAGGCGGGCGAGGCGCTGCCAGCCGGTGCGCAGCTGGCGACCGCGGCCAACAGCAGCGCGACCCTGCGCTTTGCCGACGGCTCGACGCTGGTGCTGCAGCCCGGCGCCCGCCTGACGCTGGATACGGTGAGCGTATACGCCGGCGACGGCATGGTCGACACGCGGCTGCGCCTGCAGCAAGGCCGCGTCGAGGTCGGCGCCAATCCGCGCCATGTCCCCGGAAGCCGGCTGCAGGTCATCACGCCGTCGGCGGTGGCGGCGGTGCGCGGCACCCGCTTCCGCGTCGAGGCGGACGGGCGCGTGGCGCGCGAGGAAACGCTGGAGGGTGCGGTCGGCCTGGGGGCGGCGGGACAGAACGTCGACGTCGCGGCGGGGCAGGGCTCGCTGGCCGAACTGGGCAAGCCGCCGAGCCCGCCCGTGGCGCTGCTGCCGGCACCGGGCCTGACGGGCCTGCCGGCGCGCCTCGACAGCCTGCCGCTGCGCTTCGAATTCCCTGCGCTCGCGGGGGCCGAGCGCTGGGTCGGCCAGATCGCGCCGGATGCCCGCTTCGAGCAGGTGCTGCTGGAAAAATCCGCCGGGACGCCGCAACTGACGTTCGCCGACCTGCCCGACGGCGACTACGTGCTGCGGGTGCGGGCGGCCGACGCCCGCGGCCTGCAGGGGCAGGACGCGCTGCACGCCTTCACGCTCGACGCACGGCCGTTCGCGCCGCTGCTGTCGGCGCCCGGCGCGCGGGTGCGCGAGGCGACGCCCGTGCTGCAGTGGAGCGCAGTGGTCGGCAGCGACGCCTATCGGGTGCAGCTCGCGCGCGATGCGCAGTTTGCCGACCGGCTGGCGGACGAACGCGTCGCCGCAACGTCGTGGCAGCCGGCGGCACCGCTCGAGCCGGGCACCTATTACTGGCGCGTGGCGAGCATCGCGGGGACGGACGCCGGGCCGTATGCTGCCGCACGGCGTTTCGTGTTCGACCCGCTGCCCGGGACGCCGGACCTCGACGCGGCCGCGCCGCTTTTCGCCGACGGCGCGCTGTCCCTGCAACTGCCGGCTCCGCCCGCCGGCCTGCGCTATGAATTGAGCGTGTCGGCGGACGCCGCCCGCCAGCAGCTCCTGTGGCAGGGCGAAAGCCGCGACGGCGCCCTGCGTGCCGCGCCGGTGAAGCCGCAGACGGTCTACCTGGCCGCGCGCCTGGTGGAGACCGACGGCACCGCCGGCCCCTACGCCACGCGCCGCATCGAGGCGCCGCCGCGCCCGCACTGGGAACTGCTGCTCTTCCTGCTGCCCCTGTTCGCGCTGTGATCCGCCTGCCGCGCCGCATTTTCCGGGACCGCTTTTCCACCGCCCTGATCCTGCTGGCCGTCGCCCTCCTGAGCACGGCCAGCGGCCTGCTCGGCCGTGTCGACAACCTGCTGTACGACCTCGGCCAGCGCCTGCATCCGCAGCCCGTGCCCGAGGACATCGTCATCGTCGCCATCGACGAGAACAGCCTCTCCAAGCTCGGCCGCTGGCCGTGGTCGCGCCGCCTGCACGCGGCGCTGATCGACCGCCTGAAGACGGACGGCGCCCGGGTCATCGCGCTCGACATCGTGTTTGCCGAACCCGATGCGTCCGACCAGCCGGCCGACGCGCTGCTGGCCGAAGCCATCGGCCGGGCCGGCAACGTGGTGCTGCCGGTGCTGCTGGAAAGCAGCCGCGTCAACGGACAACTGCTGGAAACCCTGCCGTTGCCGCAGTTGCTGGAACAGGCCGCCGGCCTGGGCCGCGTGCACGCGGAACTCGATGCCGACGGCATCGCCCGCAGCGTCTTCCTGCGGGAAGGCGTGGGGGCGCCGGTGTGGCCGCATTTTGCACAGGAAGTCCTGCGGGTGGCGGGCGTGCGTCCGCCCGGGCTACCCGCCGCGGCACCGGCGGCGAACGAGGCGCAGCCTTTCGCCCTGGTGCGTACCGGGCAGCGCCGCATCGGTTTTCTGGGATCGCCGGGCCGCGTGCGCAGCCTGTCCTATGCGCAGGCGCTCACCGGCGAATTCGCGCCGGGGACGTTCCGCAACCGCATCGTGCTGGTGGGCGCCACCGCCGCCGGCATGGGCGATCTGCTGCCGACGCCGGTTTCGGGCCTGGCGGCGCCGATGCCGGGGGTGGAATTCAACGCCAACGTGGTGGCGGCGATGCGCGATGGCCGGCTGGTCCGCGAAATCGATCCGGCCGCGGCGCTGTTCGCCGCCGCGCTGCTCGCGCTGCTGCCCCTGCTGTGGCTGCCGCGCCTGAATCCGCTGGCGGGCCTGCTGGCGAGCCTGGCGTGGTTCGTCGCGGTCGCGCTGGCGGCGATCGGCCTGCCGGCGGTGGCCGGCGTATGGATGCCGGTGGCCGGGGCCCTGCTGGCGATCCTGCTGGCCTATCCGGTGTGGAGCTGGCGACGGCTGGAGTCTGCGGGGCGCTTTCTCGACCACGAACTGAAGCGCCTGCGCCAGGAACTCGGCGCGGCGGCCGAACCGCAGGCGCGCGATGCCGGCCGCGATCCCTTCCAGGCGCGCATCCGCCAGGTGCAGGCCGCGGCGCATCGCCTGCGCCACCTGCAGGAGGAACGGCGCGAGACCCTGGCCTTCATCTCGCACGACATCCGTGCGCCGCTCGCCTCGGCCCTGATGCAGATCGACGACCTGCCTGCGGCCGCGCAGACGCGCCTGCGCGAACCGCTGACCCGCGGGCTGACGCTGGCGGAGGAATTCCTGCGCACCTCGCGCGCCGAAATGCTCGACACGGCGCGTTTCGAGGAGCTCGATTTCGGCGCGCTGCTGCACCAGGCCGTCGACGATGCCTTTGCCGGCGCGCGCGCGAAATCGGTCCGGCTGGTGCGCGACCTGCCCGACGAGCCGGTCTGGGTGAACGGCGAATTCGGCCTGCTGCACCGTGCCGTGCTGAACCTGGTGCTGAATGCGGTGCACTACGCGCCGCCCGGCAGCGCGGTCGGCGTCGCGCTGGCGGTCGAGGCCGGGCAGGCGAGCGCCCGCGTGACCGACCGCGGGCCCGGCATTGCGGCCGACGAGCAGGCACGCCTGTTCCAGCGCTTCGCGCGCGCCCAGGGGCAGGTCGGCGGAACGGGGCTGGGGCTCTACTTCGTGCGCACGGTGGCGGAAAAGCACGGCGGCTCGGTGACGGTCCGCAGCGCAGCGGGCGAGCCCACCTGCTTTGTCCTGAAGCTGCCGCTGGTCGCGCACTGAACTGTCATATTTCCAAGGGCCTCGCGGGTGCACAATGGCGGCAACACTCCCGAGACAAGACGATGGACCTGATACTGTGGCGACACGCCGAGGCCGAGGAGGGCGCGCCCGATCTCGAGCGCGCCCTGACCGGCCGCGGGCGCAAGCAGGCTGCCCGCATGGCCGACTGGCTGACGCCGCGGCTGCCGCCCGACATCCGCATCCTGGCGAGTCCGGCGCTGCGCACGCGGCAGACGGCGCAGGCGCTGGGGCGCGAGATCGAGATCGATCCCGCGCTGGCGCCGGGGGCCACGGCGGATGCGGTGCTGGCGGCGGCGGGCTGGCCCGATGCGGCCTATCCGGTGCTGGTCGTCGGCCATCAGCCGACCCTGGGACAGGTGGCCCTGCGCCTGCTGGCGGGACTGGACGGCGATCTGCCCGTGAAGAAGGGCGGCATGTGGTGGTTCCAGAGCCGCGAACGCGACGGTCGCCTGCAGGTGGTGCTGCGCGCCGTGGCGGGACCCGACTTCTCCTGAGCCGTCGCCGCGCATGGATCGGGCCGGCGCACGGCCCCGGATGAGCGTTTTGCGGCGCCATTCAATATAATCGGCGCGTGATCACGCAATCCATCAACAGGCCGCTCCATCCGGCCGCGCGGAGGCTGGCGCCGTGCCGGGCTGGCTGAGCGCGTTGCGCGACCTGATCGCGGACGCGAGTCCGCTGCGCCGCGCCATGCTGGCCCTGCTGGTCGTGCTGCCGCTGGCCGCGCTGGCCCTCGCCTGGTGGCGCTTTGCGCCGGCCGACTACCGCGTGCTGTATCCCAGGCTGTCCGACCGCGCTGGCGGCGAGGTGCTTGCCGCCCTCGACCAGCTCAACATTCCCTATCGGCTCGCGCCGGGCGACGGCAGCATCGAGGTGCCGGCGGCCGAACTGCATGCCGCCCGCTACCGGCTGGCGGCGCAGGGCCTGCCGAAATCCGACGAGGCCGCGCGCGACGAGGCCGACGCCGCGCCGCGTTTCGGCGCCTCTTCGCTGCAGGAGCAGCAGCGCATGCAGCGCACTCTCGAGACCGATCTGGCGCGTTCGATCCGGGCGCTCGAAGCGGTCGACCTCGCGCGCGTGCACCTCGCGCTGCCCCGGGTGTCGCCCTTTCTGCGCGATGCACCGCCGGCGACCGCCGCCGTGCTGGTGCGGCTCAAGCCCGGGGTGACGCTGTCGGCGGCGCAGGTGACGACGATCCAGACCCTGGTGGCCGCCAGCGTGCCGCGCCTGAAGCGCAGCGACGTGCAGGTGCTCGACCCGCGCGGCGTGCTGCTCGGGAGCGCCGCGCCCGAGGTCGCCGAATCGCGTCGCACTGCGCTCGAACAGGACATGGCGCGCCGCGTCCTCGCGGTGCTGACGCCCTGGCTCGGCCGCGACCGGGTGAACGTGCAGATCAACGCGACGCTCGACGACAGCGACACGCAGCAGACCGTCGAGCGCGTGCGCAATATCGTCGTCGCAGGCCAGGCGCGCCCGCTGGAAAAGACGGTGCGCACGACCCACCTGCCGGAAGGCCGGCTGGCGCGGGTGAATGCGGTGGTGATCCTCGGTTTCGAGGCCACTGCGGCCGAACGCGTGCGCGCCGCGCAACTTGCGGGCCAGGCCCTGGGCCTGCTGCCCGCGCGCGGCGACACGCTCCATGTCTATGCGCTGCCGGCCGCGGCGGAATCGGCACCGCCGGCGCCGTTGCCGGCGACGCCGGCTGCAACGTCCGCATCGATCCCGCCGCTGCGCGTCGCGGAACCTGCGCCCGCGGCGCCGGCCCTGCCGCTGCCCCTGCTCGGCGCGCTCGCGGCCGGGGCCCTCGCGCTGCTCGTCCTGGCCTGGCTGCGTGCGCGTCGGCCCGCGGTGGTGCAATCCGCTGCCGCCGAAACTGCGGATGACTTCGACGCGCTGCTCGACGCGGCCCGCACGCAAACCCTGTCCGATCCGCGCGTGACGGCGGACGTGATCAAGCTGTGGATGCGCGCATGAGCGACGTCGGCGTCGAGAAATCCGCCGCCCTGCTGCTGGCGCTGGGCGAGGATGCCACGGCCGCGGTGTTCCGTTATCTTTCCCCGCTGGATGTCAGCCGCCTCGGCACGGCGATGCGGGCGCTCGACGTGCTGCCGCGCGAGCGCGTGCGCAGTGTGTTGCGCGACTACGCCGCCGAGGCGGCGGAGCAGACCGGCTTCGCTGCCGATACCGGCCGTTTTCTCGACGACGCGCTGAAACGCGCCTGGTCGCCCGAGCGGGCGCAGGCGATGCTGCGCCGGCTGGGTGCGGGCAGCGCACGGGCGCTGGAAAATCTCGGCTGGCGCGCCCCGCCGGAAATCGCCGGCCTGCTGGAGGCGCAGCCGCCGCATCTGGTTGCGGCGGTCGTGGCGCAGTTGCCGCGCGATGTCGCGGCGGCCACGCTCGATGTGCTGCCGGCGGCGCTGCGCGCCGACACGCTGGTCGACCTGGCGAATCGCGACGCGCCGAGCGCGGACATGCTGGCCGAGCTCGATGCCTGGCTGGCCAGCCTCGAGCCGGCGACGCCGGTCGCGGGCGAGCATGCGGTGGCGAACCTGCTGGAACGCATGAGCGAAGGCAGCGCCGCTGCCACGCTGGCGCACATCGATCGCGACGACGCCGCGCTTGCCGCCCGCCTGCGCGCGCGCGCGATCGAGTTCGAGGATCTGGCGCGAGCCACCGACGCCGGCCGCAAGACCTTTCTGCGGCAGGTCGGCGCGCGCACCCTGCTGTACGCGCTGAAAGGCAACGACGGCCGCGTCCTCGACGCGCTCGCCGCCGTGATGAGCCCGGCGGCCGCGCTGCGCATGCGCGACGATCTCGATACGCTGGGAGCGGTTCCGGTCGTCGAGATCCAGGCGGCGCAGGGCGAGGCGGCCGAGCTGCTGCGCCGCCTGGCGGCCGAGGGTGCGATCGGCTTCGACGAGGAGGCGGCGGCGTGAGCACGCGCGACAAGGACACGACGGCATTCGACCAGTGGGAGGCGGCGCTTCCCGCCGCGCCGGCGCAAGTGGCCGCGGCGCCAGAAGATACCGCGGCGGAATGCGCACGCCTGCGCGAGGCGGCGCGTGCCGAGGGCTACGCCGACGGCATGGCGGCCGGGCGTGCCGAGGCCGAAGCCAACGGCGTGCGCATTCGCCAGCTGGCCGAAAGCTTTGCCGCCACCTTCGACAGTCTTGATTTCCGCCTGGCCGACATGGTGCTGGAGCTCGCACTCGACGTGGCCCGCCAGGTCGTGATGGGCGAGCTGGCCGCGCGTCCGGAACGGGTGATCGACGTGGTCAACCAGGCGCTGAAACAGATGGCGGAAAGCACGCGGGAATCGCGCCTGCTGCTGAATCCCGACGATGCCGCACTGGTGCGGCCGCATCTCGACCAGGTGCTCGACAAGACGCGGCTGCGCATCGTCGAGGACGTGCGCATCGTGCGCGGCGGTTGCCTGATCGAAACCGCGCAGGGCGACCTCGACGCCACGCTGCCGGCGCGCTGGCGGCAGGTGGTGCAGGTGCTCGGCTCCAATCTCAACTGGCTGGAATGATGGACCGGACCGTCCGCCTGCGCGAATACCTGGCCGATTGCCGGCGCGCGGTCAGCTGGGCGACGCCGATCGCGAGCAGCGGCCGGCTGACCCGGGTGTCGGGCCTGGTGATGGAGGCCGTGGGCCTGCGCCTGCCGGTCGGCAGCCAGTGCCATATCCAGATTCCGGGTGGACAGAGCATCGAGGCCGAAGTGGCCGGCTTCGCCGGCGAACGGCTGTTCATCATGCCGGCGACCGACATCTATGGCGTGATGCCGGGGGCCAGGGTGGTGCCCGACAATCCGCTGGCGGCGCAGCCGCCGCGCCTGGGCCTGCGCTACATCCCGCGTCGCCGGGCGCAGGACCGCGTGCGCCAGGTGCCGGTCGGCGACGGCCTGCTCGGCCGTGTGCTCGACGGCGCCGGACGTCCGCTCGACGGGCTGGGCTCGATTTCGCTCGAACGTCGGGTGCCGCTGTACAGCCGGCCGATCAATCCGCTCGAACGCGCCCCCATCCGCCAGACGCTGGACGTGGGGGTGCGCGCGATCAACGGCCTGCTGACGGTGGGTCGCGGCCAGCGGCTCGGCCTGTTCGCCGGCAGCGGGGTCGGCAAGAGCATCCTGCTCGGCATGATGGCGCGTTTCACCGAAGCCGACGTGGTGGTGGTGGGGCTGATCGGCGAACGCGGCCGCGAGGTCAAGGAATTCATCGACCGCATCCTGGGCAACGAGGGCATGGCGCGCGCCGTGGTGGTGGCCGCGCCGGCCGACCATCCGCCGCTGATGCGCCTGAACGGCGCGGCCTATGCGATGTCGATCGCGGAGTATTTCCGCGACCAGGGCAGGCACGTGCTCTTGATCATGGATTCGCTGACCCGCTATGCGATGGCGCAGCGCGAGGTGGCGCTGGCGATCGGCGAGCCGCCGGCGACCAAGGGCTATCCGCCGTCGGTGTTCGCCAAGCTGCCGCAGCTTGCCGAGCGCGCCGGCAACGGGCGCAGCGGCAGCGGCTCGATCACGGCCTTCTTCACCGTGCTGATGGAGGGCGACGACCAGCAGGATCCCATCGCCGACGCGGCACGCGCGATCCTCGACGGCCACATCGTGCTCTCCCGTGATCTCGCCGACGCCGGCCATTACCCGGCCATCGACATCGAGGCCTCGATCAGCCGGGCCCAGCCCGATCTGCTTTCCGACGAGGCGCTGGAGCGCACGCGGCGTTTCAAGTACCTGTATTCGCGCTACATGCGCAGCCGCGATCTGCTTGCAGTGGGCGCCTACGTGCCCGGCGCCGACCTGGTGCTGGACGAAGGCGTGCGCCTGTATCCCCGCATGCAGGGCTACCTGATGCAGGGCATGCGCGAGCGCACTACGCTCGACGAGGCCCGCGACCGGCTTGCCGGGGTGCTTGAATGAAGCCTTTCACCCTGGCCCGGGTGCTGCAGCTGGCCGAGCGGCGCAGCGAGACGCTGGCGCGTGCGGTCAAGCAGGCGCACGGCGTCTGGCTGCGCGCGCGCGGCCGCGAGGTGCAGCTCGCGGCCCTGCGCGATGCGCACATCGCGCTGCTGGCGCTGGACTTGCGGGAAGGCGTGACGGCGCGGCAATTGCGCGAAGCCGACCGCCTGCAGCACGCGCAGGCCGACGAAATGCGCGTCGCGCGCGACGCCGTCGAGGCCGCGCACGCCGCATGGCAGGCGCGGCTGGCCGCGTGGCTGGCCGAGGAACAGCGGGTGAAGGCCCTGCGCCTGCTCGAGGCGCGCCACCAGGCCCAGGTCGCGGTGGTGCAGCGGCGGCTCGAACAGCGCCAGCACGATGAACTGGTGGAACTCATCCACCACGGCGACGCGGGGCGGCGGCGGTGAGGCCGGCAACGTCCGTCGGGCTGGCCGCGCTCAGTGCGGAGGAGAAGGCTTTCCTGTCAGCCCCCGCGAGCGACGCGCCGGCTTTCGCCGCGCGCCTGGGCGCGGCGCTCGCCGCAACGCTGTCGGCCAGACTGCGCCTGCCGGTCACGCTCACGCCCCAGGCGGCCGTACCCGAAGGGACGTCGTCGTCGCCGCAGTGGCAGGTGGATGCGGCACTCTCGACGCTGTGGTTTGCGCGGCGGCTGGGCAGCCGCGCTGCCGGTGGCGCGGTGCCGTTCGTGCCGCACGGCTTGCTGACGACGCTGGATGCGGTACTGGCCGAACGCTGGCTCGACCGGCGCGAGGAAACGCCGGTTGCCCTGGCCTGGACGCTGCGCGCCGACGGGTGCGCCGCGCGGCTGGGCCTGAAACTGCCCGCCGACGCGCGGGACATGGTGCGCTGGGCACAGGAGACGATCACGAAATGAACAGGAAACTCTGCGGGGCGGCATTGCTGGCGCCCCTGCCGGCGTGGGCGGCGACGGGCGCGGCGACGAGCCTGCTGACGGTCCTGCTCAGCCTGGCCCTGATCCTGGGCGGCTTTGTCGCGCTGGCCTGGGCGGCGCGCCGCTACCTGCCCGGCATGACTGCGCAGGGCGTGGTGAAGGTGGTCGGGACGACCGCCGTCGGCGCACGCGAACGCGTCGTGGTGGTCGAGGTGGACGACACCTGGCTGCTGCTCGGCGTGGGCGGCGGCAACGTGCGCCTCCTGCACACGCTGCCCCGGCCGGCCGGAACAGGGGAGGGGGCGCAATGAGGGCAGGCGTCATCCTGTTGCTGGGCCTGCTGGCCTGGCCGGCCTGCGCGGCCGAGCCGACGGTGCCGCTGCTGGCGGTGAGTCCGGGCGCGGGCGGCCAGGTGCTCGGCGTGCCGGGGACGAGCCTGCCCTGGCTGCTGCTGTTCCCCTTCCTGCCTGCGCTGCTGCTGGCCTTCACCGCCTTCGCGCGCATCGCCGTCGTCCTCTTCCTGCTGCGCCAGGGGCTGGGCAACGCGCAGACGCCGCCCAATCTGGTGCTGACCGGCCTGGCATTGCTGCTGGCGATCTACGTAATGCTGCCGGCCCTTAAGACCATCGATGCGGAAGCCTACCAGCCCTATCTCGCGGGGACGCTGGCGTTCAACGAGGCGGCGGCGAAGGCGGCGACGCCGCTGAAGACCTTCATGCTGCGGCAGACGCGCGCCGAGGATCTGGCGCTGTTCACCGCGGACGACAGGACCGCGGATGCGAAGCGCGCCGAAACGGTGCCGCTGGCGGCGCTGGCGCCGGCCTTCCTCACCAGCGAGCTCAAGACCGCCTTCCAGATCGGCTTCATGGTGATCCTGCCCTTCCTCGTGATCGACCTGGTCGTGGCGGCGGTGCTGACCGCGCTCGGCATGATCATGCTGCCGCCGCAACTGGTGTCGCTGCCGCTCAAGCTGCTGCTGTTCGTCGCGGTCGATGGCTGGCATCTGCTGGTGGGTTCCCTGCTGGCCAGCTTCTGATGGAAGACCTCCTGCGCGACGCCCTCTGGCTGACGATGACGCTCGCGGCGCCGGCCCTGCTCGCCGGGCTGGCGGTGGCCTTCGCCATCAGCCTGTTCCAGGCCGCCACCCAGATCCTCGAACCGACGCTGTCCTTCGTGCCCAAGCTGATCGTGATGCTGGTCGTGCTCGCCCTGCTGGGCGGCTGGATGGGCGGCCTGCTGGTCGATTTCGCGCGCACCTTGCTGACCGATTTCCCGACCCTGCTCGAGTGATGCCGCTTCCGGAAGCGACGCTCGTGGTCTGGCTGTACGCGTTTGCCCGCCTGGCCGGCTGGGCCACGTTCGACCCGCTGGCCGGACGCCTGCCCCGCCTTCTGCGGCTGGGGCTCGCGGCGACGCTGGCGCTCGCGCTGCTGCCCGGGCTCGGCGCCGCGCCGGGCGCGACCCTGCAGGCGTCGATCCTGCCGGCCCTGGTGCTCGAATTCGCCTGGGGCGCCGCCTTGTCCCTGTGCGTGTGGATCGTGTTTGCGCTGGCGCAGGCGGTGCTGCACTGGGTCGGTCACAGCGCGACCGGCGGATTGCTTGCGCTCACCGATGCCCAGGCCGAGACGAGCGATGCGCCCTGGCGCGCGCTGGCCGGCTGGATGGCTGCGCTGGCCTTTCTCGGTGCGGGCGGCCACCTGCTGGTCGTGTCTGCGCTGCGCGACAGCTTTGCCGCGATGCCGGTGGCGATGCTGCCGGATGCGGACACTCTGCGCACGCTGGCCGAATCCGCGGGCTGGCTGTTCGCCACCGGCGCCCAGCTGGCCGTGCCGCTGCTGGCGCTGGCGCTGCTGATCCAGCTGGCGCTCGGCATCGTCGCGCGCACCACGCCGGGACTCGACATGTTCTCCGTCGGCCTCGGCCTGGCGGCAATCGGCCTGCTGGCGGCCTGGGTCGCGGCTGTGCCGGTGCTTGCCGCGGGCGTGCGCGCCGCGTTCGAACAATTGGCGTTCTGGCTCGGCCTGTTGGGCGCCAGATAGATTAAAATGCCCGGATTTAACGTCAAACGGCCCAGCCGGCACAGCGCGGAACCACCATGTCGGAATACACAATGACCAGGGGCAGCCTGGTTGCGATCGTCACCCCCATGTCGGAAGACGGCGCGCTCGATCTCGATGCGCTGCGTCGGCTGGTCGACTGGCACATTGCGGAAGGCACGGACGGCATCGTCATCGTCGGCACCACCGGCGAATCCCCCACCGTCGACTTCGACGAGCATTGCCAGTTGATCCGCGTCACGGTCGAACAGGCGGCGGGCCGCGTACCGGTCATCGCCGGCACCGGGGCGAATTCGACCAGCGAGGCGATCGAGCTCACCGAATGCGCCAGGGCCGCGGGCGCCGCGGCCGGCCTGTCCGTCGTGCCGTACTACAACAAGCCGACGCAGGAAGGGCTGTACCTGCATTACAAGAAGATCGCCGAGGCGGTCGACCTGCCGCTGATGCTCTACAACGTGCCGGGCCGCACCGTCGCCGATCTTGCGAACGATACCGTGCTGCGTCTGGCGCAGGTGCCCGGCATCGTCGGCCTCAAGGATGCGACCGGCAACATGGAGCGGGCGTCCGACCTGCTGCGGCGCGCACCAAAGGATTTCGCGCTTTATAGCGGCGACGATGCCTCGGGCCTGCCTTTCATGCTGCTGGGCGGGCACGGCGTGATCTCGGTTACCGCCAACGTCGCGCCCAGACTCATGCACCAGATGTGCGAAGCCGCGTTTGCGGGGAACCTCGCGCTGGGCCGCGAAATCAACAACAAGCTGTTGCCTTTGCACAGCAAGCTCTTCGTCGAGGCGAACCCGATTCCGGTCAAGTGGGCCTGTGCCGAACTGGGCCGCATGCCCGGCGGCCTGCGCCTGCCGCTGACGCCCCTGTCGGCAGCGCACCACGAAACCCTGCGCGAGGCCATGCGCCACGCGGGCCTGATGTAAAAGGATGCCCATGCGTTATCTGCCCCTGCTGCTCGCCGCCACGCTCGTCGCTTCCGGTTGCGGCATCATCGAATCCAAGAAGATCGACTACAAGTCCGCGCAGAAGGCGCCGACGCTGGAACTGCCGCCGGATCTCGTGGCGCCCTCGGGCGACAATCGCTACGCGATTCCCGACGCGCAGGGCGGCGGCGCGGCCACGCTGTCCACCTACAACAAGGAGCGCAAGGTCGCGCCGGTCGGCACGCAGACCCTGCTGCCGACCGAGGACAAGGCCCGCCTCGAGCGCGCCGGTTCGCAGCGCTGGCTGGTGGTGCAGGCAACGCCGCAGCAGGTGTGGCCGGTGATCAAGGATTTCTGGCAGGAGAACGGCTTCATCATCAACCAGGAATCGCCGGAAACCGGCGTGATCGAGACGGACTGGGCGGAGAACCGCGCCAAGATTCCGCAGGACATCATCCGCAGCACGCTCGGCAAGGTGATCGACGGCCTGTATTCGACGCCCGAGCGCGACAAGTTCCGCACCCGTATCGAACAGGGCAAGGACGGCACCGAGATCTACATCAGCCACCGCGGAATGATGGAAATCTATGCCACCGAGGGCAAGGACAAGACCGTGTGGCAACCGCGCCCGGCCGACCCCGAACTGGAAGCGGAGATGCTGCGTCGCCTGATGCTGCGCTTCGGCGTCGATGCGGCGCGTGCCGACAAACTGATCGCGAACCCGCAGTCGGTCGAACAGGCGCGCATCCTGAAGGACGGCGGCGCGCCCGCGCTGGAAATGGACGAGAGCTTCGACCGCGCCTGGCGCCGCGTCGGCCTTGCGCTCGACCGCGTCGGCTTCGCCGTCGAGGATCGCGACCGCTCCAAGGGCATCTACTACGTGCGCTACATCGACCCCGACGTCGACAACAGCAGCAAGCGTGACGAAGGCATGTTCGCCAAGCTCGCCTTCTGGCGCGGCAAGAAGACGCAGACCTCGCCGCAGTTGCAGATCGTCGTCGCCGAGGCCGGCGACAAGAGCCGCGTCACGGTGACCGGCACGGATGGCAAGGCTGCCGACGCCGGGACCCAGAACCGCATCGTCAACCTGCTGTACAAGGAACTGAAGTAACGCCGCGCTTGCCATGCGGTTCGCCAGTCTGGGCAGCGGCAGCGAAGGCAATGGCCTGGTGGTCGACGCCGACGGTACCTGCGTGCTGCTGGACTGCGGCTTCGGGCTGGCGGACTGCGTGGCGCGCCTGGCACGGCTGGGACTGGCACCGGCGGCGCTCGCGGGCATCGTGGTGACCCACGAGCACAGCGACCACATCGGCGGCGTCGGGCGGCTGGCGCGCAAGTACGATCTGCCGGTGTGGCTGACCGCGGGCACGCTGGCGATGGCGCAGGACCTGGAGGGCGTGGCGATACGCATCATCGACAGCCATGCGCCGTTTGCGGTGGACGCGCTGGAAATCCAGCCTTTCCCGGTGCCGCACGATGCGCGCGAGCCGGTGCAGTTCGTGTTCGGCGACGGCCAGCGCAGGCTGGGCGTGCTGACCGATGCGGGCACTTCCACGCCGCACATCGAGGCCATGCTGACGGGGGTCGATGCGCTGGTGCTGGAGTGCAACCACGATGCCGCGATGCTGGAAAGCGGACCGTATCCGGCCAGCCTCAAGCGACGCGTCGGCGGCCGCTTCGGGCACCTGGAAAACGGCCAGGCCGCCGCCTTGCTGGGACGGGTGAAGCACGACAGGCTGCAATGCGTGATGGCGGCGCACGTGTCGAAGAAGAACAACACGCGCGCGCTTGCGCAGGCCGCGCTGGCTGAGGTGCTGGTGTGCGCGGCAGACGAGGTGGGCGTGGCCTGCCAGACGACCGGATTCGATTGGATAAGACTTTGACGACTTTTGCCGAACTGGGCCTTGCGCCCGACATCCTGCGGGCCCTCGACGACATGGGCTACGCCACGCCGACGCCGATCCAGGCGCAGGTGATTCCGCTGGCCCTGCATGGCGGCGATATCCTCGGTGCGGCGCAAACCGGCACCGGCAAGACCGCCGCCTTTGCCCTGCCGCTGATCCAGCGCCTGCTGCCGCACGCCAACACCAGCACTTCGCCGGCCAAGCATCCGATCCGCGCGCTGATCCTGACGCCCACGCGCGAACTCGCGATCCAGGTCGAGGAAAGCATCAATGCCTACTGCCGGCACGTGCCGCTGCGCTCGCTGGTCGTCTACGGCGGCGTCAACATCAATACGCAGATTCCCATCCTCAAGACCGGCATCGAGATCCTCGTCGCCACGCCGGGCCGCCTGCTCGACCATGTGCAGAACCGCACGCTGTCGCTGGGCCAGGTCAACACGCTGGTGCTCGACGAGGCCGACCGCATGCTCGACATGGGCTTCATGCCCGACCTCAAGCGCATCGTTGCGCTGTTGCCGGCGCAGCGCGTGAACATGATGTTTTCGGCCACCTTCCCGGAGGAAATCCGCAAGCTCGCCGACAGCATCCTGAACAACCCGACCTTCATCGAAGTGGCGCGCAACACCACGGCGGTCACGGTCACGCAGGTGGTGCATCCGGTGCATCACGAGCGCAAGCGGCAGCTGCTGTCGCATCTCATCAAGAGCCGCGATCTCAGTCAGGTGCTCGTCTTCACGGGGACCAAGCTGGGCTGCAACCGGCTCGCCAACGAACTCAACAAGCTGGGCCTGCACGCCGACGCCATCCACGGCGACAAGACCCAGCAGGAACGCATCAAGGCGCTCGACGCCTTCAAGGCCGGTACCATCCGCGTACTGGTCGCCACCGACGTCGCGGCGCGCGGCATCGACATCGAGGCGCTGCCTTTCGTGGTCAACTACGACCTGCCGCACAACGCCGAGGACTACGTGCATCGCATCGGCCGGACGGGACGCGCGGGCGCCAGGGGCGAGGCGATCTCGCTGGTGAGCGAGTCGGAGACGCGTTACCTCAGGGACATCGAGAAACTCATCGGCACGGCGATCGAAGCCGTCATCGTGCCCGGCTTCGAACCCGGCGCCGCCGACGTGCCTGCCTACGCATCGCGTCCGCCGCGCGAAGCACGCAACACGCGTCCGGAGCGTTCCGGGCGCCCCGAACGGACCGAGCGCCCCGAACGGACCGAGCGACCGCAGCGGGCGAGGCCGGCCGCGCCGCGCGATGCGCTGTTCGACGCACCCTACGTGCCGGGCGATGCGGCGCCCGCCGCCGTGCCCGCAGCCGCTTCGGCGCGCCCGGCGTCGAAGCGGCCGGTCGCCGCCCTGTTCCGCAGTCCGTCCAAGACCGAAGCCGCCGACCAGTGAGCTGGGAAGTTGTCCTGCTCGCGCTGGCGGCGGGCATCGCCTGGTACTGGTATGCCGGCATGCATGCGCGCGAACAGGCCATCGCGGTCGGACGTCGCGCCTGCGCCGAAGCCGGCGTGCAGTTTCTCGACGAAAGCGTCGCACTGGCGCGTACCCGTTTCGTACGCAACGACAGCGGCCAGCTGGTTTTCCAGCGCGACTACCATTTCGAATTTTCCGACACCGGCGACAACCGGCGCCCCGCCATCGTGCGCTTGCGCGGCGAACGCGTCGAATGGGTCAACCTCGACGGGGAATGGCAGCCGGGGCGCGTGGCAAGCGTCACCCAGCTCGGCGACTGATCATTCCTGTTCGATCTCCAGGATCGCCAGGCTGATCTGCTGGCCCAGGTTGGGGTCCCACTCGGGCCAGCTGCGGAAGGCCTTCAGCTTCTCGGCGATCACGGGCTTCATTTCGTAGTCGCTCTTGCCTTCGTCGTACATGCGGCGCACTTCGGTCATCAGCGTGTCGAACCAGACCTTCTGGTCTTCCACCAGCTTGCGGTCGCCGCTCTTGCCGTGGCCGGGGATGTAGGTTTTCGCATTGATGGCGAGCGCACGATCGGTGGCTTTCTGGATGCCCTTGAAGGTGCCGTCGCGCAGGTTCATGACTTGGTGGCTGAGCACGTTGTCGCCGGTGAAGAGAATGCGGTCCTCGACCATCTCGATCATCAGATCGGTCTTGCTGTGGGCGTCGGTCGACGAGTGGATGCGGAAAGTCTTGCCGCCGATCCTGAATTCCTGGCCGTCGGCTGCCTCCACCGTCGGGACCGCGGCCTTGGTGCCGTCGGTGTAGCCCTTGGTCATGTCGGACATCAGCTGGATCCAGTAGGCGCCGGCGCCGTCATGGGCCTTCCTGATCATGTCGGGATGCGCGATGAGCGTGGCGCCGGGCCAAGCGTCGAGGATGGCCTGGTTGCCCAGCCAGTGGTCGCCGTGCACGTGGGTGTTGAAGACGTGGGTGACCGGCAGCTTGGTGGTCTTCTTCAGCTGCGCGACGACCATGCGGCCGACCTGAATGCTCGAACCCGGATCGATCACGACCACGCCGTCCCTGGTGATCACCCAGGCCGGGTTGTTCATGAAGCTCTGGTTCTTGACCGAAGGTACGCCCTGCGGGCCGTGGATGACCCAGGTGTCGGCCGAAATCTTCTGCGGTGGGTAGGTGCGCACGGTGTCGTTCGGGCCGGCCAGGGCGGCGGCAGAAAAGGCGAGTGCGGCGAACAGGGATGCGAATCGCATGACGGTCTCCTTGGCGTACTGGGGATTCTTGATGGTTTCTTAACCTTACACAAGGCGGCAGGCAGGGTTAATAGTCGAAATGCGCTACCACCATTTCTCGAAAATGATACGGCTCATCGGTACGCCCAGGCCGTGCAGCAGGGCGCTCATGTCTTCCACCATGCCCTTGGGACCGCACAGGTAATAGAGCGTGTCGTCGGGCACGTCGAGCGCATGCAGCTTGATCGGGTCGATGCGGCCGGTGAGGCCATGCCACAGCGGGTCGGGCTGGGTCACGGTGATGCTCACGTGCAGGTTGGGGCATTGGCGCACCGCGGCGTCGAGTTCGTTGCGACACAGGATCTCGTCGCTGTTCGATACGCTGTAGAGCAGATGCGTCTGCGTCGACAGGCCCGCATCGCGTACGTGACGGAAGATGGACAGCAGCGGGGTGACGCCCACGCCGCCGCCGATGAGGACCAGATTGTCGCTCATTTCCGGCAGGTAGACGAAGGGCCCCTGGCCCTGGGTGACGCCGACGCGGTCGCCGATCTGCGCCTGCTCGTGCACCCAGCGTGCAACGGGATGCTTCGTGCTGACCTTGATCGCCACCTCGATCTCGCCGGCGTGCACCGGCGAGGTGGTGATCGAGTAGCCGCTGGCGTGACGCTGGCCGTCGATTTCCACCGCGAGGTCGATCCACTGGCCGGGAAGAAAGCGGAACGCGGGGTCGGCGATGGACAGGCGCATGACGCGAATACTGGGGGTGGCGGCGACCAGCGCCGTCACGCGTGCCTCGAAGGATTGCAAGGTTCAGTCCTGTCCGGTGTCGGCGTCGAAGTGCAGCGAAGCCGAGTTGATGCAGTAGCGCAGGCCGGTGGGCGCGGGGCCGTCGGGAAAGACGTGGCCGAGATGCGAGCCGCACGCGTGGCACAGGGCCTCGGTGCGCACCATGCCGTGGCTGGTGTCGCGCAGTTCGGCCACCGCGTCAGGGGCGACGGCCTGGTAGAAACTGGGCCAGCCGGTGCCGGAATCGAACTTGGTCGCGGACGCGAAGAGCGGGGCGCCGCAGGCCGCGCAACGGTACTGCCCGTGTCCATGATGATTCCAGTAGGCACCGGTGAAGGGGGGTTCGGTGCCTTTCCCGCGCAGGATGCGATACTGCTCCGGACTCAGCGTGGTGCGCCATTCGGCGTCGGTTTTGGGTGGCATGGCGAAATCTCCGATCGTGCGCGAAGTGTACCCGGCCAGGCCGCGGTTTGGCACGATACCCCTATTGCGTACAGGGCCGCGCCGCACTGTCTGCCGTGAGCCGGCGGCGGGCATGGGCGAGCGTAAAATCGAAGTGGTTGACAGTGTCATGAAGTCGGGTTTAACCTTCGTTCAGGTATTAGACTTAGTCTAAAAACCGGATTTCATCCGCCTGCAGCGTCCCCGCAGGGGATGGGATTTTCACTGCCGAAAGGCTGTCCATCTGTATACAAGGAGATCAGGTAATGCAACTGAAAGGCTCGAAAACCGAAGAACATCTGAAGGCCGCCTTCGCCGGCGAGTCGCAGGCCAACCGCCGCTACCTCTATTTCGCAGCCAAGGCCGACGTGGAAGGCTACAACGACGTCGCCGCCGTGTTCCGTTCGACGGCGGAAGGCGAAACCGGCCACGCCCACGGCCATCTCGAATATCTGGAAAAGTGCGGCGACCCCGCCACCGGCATGGCCTTCGGCCCCACCGCCGACAACCTGAAGACCGCCATCGCCGGCGAAACCCACGAGTACACCGACATGTACCCGGGCATGGCCAAGGACGCGCGTGGCGAAGGCTTCGACGAGATCGCCGACTGGTTCGAAACCCTGGCCAAGGCCGAGCGTTCCCACGCCAACAAGTTCCAGAAGACCCTGGACAGCCTGGGCGCCTGATACGGTCTATGCTGAAAAGCGGGTCGATAGCGACCCGCTTTTTTTGAATCTGCGCATCGATTTATACCAAGTCTAAATGGAGCACGCATGAGCACGCGCGAAGGCAGCCTCGAAGCCCCCACCCGTCACCCGCTCGACTGGAAAAACCCGGATTTCTACAACGAAGACAAGCTCCAGCACGAGCTCGAGCGCATCTTCGACATCTGCCACGGCTGCCGCCGCTGCGTGTCGCTGTGCACCGCCTTCCCCACGCTGTTCGACCTGGTCGACGAATCGCCGACGATGGAAGTCGACGGCATCGAAAAGAAGGACTACTGGAAGGTCGTCGACGAGTGCTATCTGTGCGACCTGTGCTACATGACCAAGTGCCCCTATGTGCCGCCGCATCCGTGGAACCTCGACTTCCCGCACACCATGCTGCGTGCCAAGGCCATCAAATACAAGAAAGGCGAGACGACCTTCCGCGACAAGCTGCTGTCCAGCACCGACGCGATGGGCAGGCTCGCCTCGATTCCCGTCGTCGTGCAGGCGGTGAATGCCTCGCTGAAGAGCGCGCCGATCCGCAAGCTGCTCGACAAAAATCTCGGCATTCACGCCGACCGCATCCTGCCGGAGTACGACAGCGCCAGGTTCCGCGCGACCGCGAAACCCAACGGCGACTTTCCCGTCCGGGCCGGCGACAAGACCCCGGGCAAGGTGGCGATCTACGCGACCTGCTACGTGAACTACAACGAACCCGGCATCGGCCACGACCTGCTGAAGATCCTGGCGCACAATGAAATCCCCGCCGTGCTGGTCGACAAGGAAGCCTGTTGCGGCATGCCCAAGCTGGAACTGGGCGACCTCGACCAGGTCGAGAAGCTCAAGGACATCAACATTCCGCATCTGGCCAGGCTGGCGCGCGAAGGCTACGCCATTCTCACCGCCGTGCCTTCGTGCACGCTGATGTACAAGCAGGAACTGCCGCTGATGTTCCCGGATGACGCCGACGTGCAGGCGGTCAAGGAAGCGATGTGGGATCCCTTCGAGTACCTGATGGCGCGCAACGCCGACGGTCTGCTGAAAGCCGACTTCAAGCAGCCGCTCGGCAAGGTGTCCTATCACGTGCCCTGCCACCAGCGTGTGCAGAACATCGGCAACAAGACGCGCGACGCGCTGCAGCTGGCGGGCGCCCAGGTCAGCATGGTCGAGCGCTGCTCCGGCCACGACGGCACCTGGGGCGTGAAGAGCGAGTGGTTCGACAAATCGATGAAGATCGGCAAGCCGGTGTTCCGCCAGATGGCCGAACCGCAGCCCGACTACGTCAGTTCCGACTGCGCGATCGCCGCGCGTCACATCCTGCAGGGCATGGGCGAGGGCGCGACTGCCGAGAAGCAGCACCCGATCACGCTTCTGCGCATCGCCTACGGCCTGTAATTCCGCATCGAGTGAAGGAGAACGTTTCATGCCGCACATCACCCGCGAAAGCCTGATGACCCTGGAAAGCTATTCACGGATACGCGCGACCTTCCGCAGCGAGATCATCGCGCACAAGAAGAACCGCTTCGTCATGCTGGGCGAGCACATCAGCCTGCATTTCGAGGACGAGAAGACGATGCGCTACCAGATCCAGGAAATGCTGCGTGCCGAGCGTACCTTCGAGGAGTCGGGCATCCAGGACGAACTCGACGCCTACAACCCGCTGGTGCCGGACGGCAGCAACTGGAAGGCGACGATGATGATCGAGTATTCCGATCCCGATGTGCGCAAGGTCGAGCTGGCCAGATTGAAGGGCGTGGAAGACAAGGTGTGGATGCAGGTGGCCGAGCAGCCCCGGGTCTACGCCATCGCCGACGAGGACATGGATCGCGAGAACGAGGAGAAAACCTCGTCCGTGCATTTCCTGCGCTTCGAACTCGACCCGACCTCGATCGCCGCAGCCAAGGCCGGCAGCCCGATCCGCATCGGCGTCGAGCATCCGGCCTGCAACGTGGCGTCGACGACGCTGCCCGAGAACGTGCGCGCCGCGCTCGTCGTCGATCTGGCCTGAGGAGGCGTGACCAGGCGGGCATGGCCCGCCCGCAGCAAGGAGGGATGCCATGCTGGACCGCGTGCTGATCAGCCAGGTGCAACGTCGTGTGGACGCAAGCGGATTGCCGCTCGCCGTGACCCTGTGGAATGGCGAGACGGTCGGCGTGGCAGCCGAAGCCGCGCGCGTCAGGCTGCGCCTCAAGGACAAGTCCAGCCTCCGGGCGCTCGCCCATCCCAGCCTCGGTGCGCTGGCGCGTGCCTACGTGCAGGGCAGGCTCGATCTCGACGGCGACACCCGCGACATCCTCGCCCTCGGCAACCGGCTGTGCGCGGCCGACGCGTGCGGGCCGGAAACCGGCGGCGCCGGCTGGAAATGGTGGCGCCATACCCGCAGTCGCGACCGCCGCAACATCCAGTATCACTACGACGTCTCCAACGACTTCTACGGCCTGTGGCTGGATGAGGCGCGCGTCTACTCCTGCGCCTATTTCCGCGACGCGGGGATGACGCTCGACGAGGCGCAGCGCGCCAAGCTCGACCATATCTGCAGGAAGCTCGTGCTCGAGCCCGGCGAGCGCCTGCTCGACATCGGCTGCGGCTGGGGCGGACTCGTCCTGCATGCCGCCAGGCATTACGGCGTTCAGGCCGTCGGCATCACGCTCTCCGACGACCAGCACGTGCATGCCCGCGCGCGCGTGCGCGAACTCGGCCTGGAAGGACAGGTCGAGGTGCGCCGGATGGACTACCGCGACGTGCCCGAAACCGGTGCCTACGACAAGATCGCCAGCGTCGGCATGTTCGAGCACGTCGGCCGTAGCCAGCTCACCAACTATTTCCGCAAAATCCACGACCTGCTCAAGCCCGGCGGCCTGGTCCTCAATCACGGCATCACCGCCGCCGCGCTGCGGTCGCAGGGACTGGGGGGCGGCATCGCCGAATTCGTCGACGACTACGTCTTTCCCGGCGGCGAACTCGTGCACGTGTCGGAAGTGCTCGCCGCCGCCACCGGCGGTGGCCTCGAGTGCCTCGACGGCGAGAACCTGCGCCCGCACTATGCCGCCACCCTGTGGCACTGGGTCACCCGGCTCGAAGCCCAGGCTGCGCGCGCCGTCGAACTCATCGGCGAAGAGAAGTACCGCATCTGGCGCATCTACATGGCCGGTTCCGCCCACGCCTTCGAGCGCGGCTGGCTGGAACTGTGGCAGGTGCTTGCGGGCAAGGCGGTCGACGGGGCACAGCCGGGCTATCCCTACAATCGTGCCTACATGTATGCGGCTTGAGGCCGCAGCGTAGCCAGCCCGCAGGCGAACCCCTACAATGCCGGGCATGAAAAAACTGCCCGTCTTGCTGCTGTGCCTGCCTGCTCTGGCGCAGGCTGCCTGGATCGATTCCGAGGTCGAGTTCGAAGAGGACAAGCCCTGGGTCGAAGTCGCCGCGCAGCTGCCGCCGTATCCCAAGGCCGAGAATCTGGCCCCGTTCGACGTCTCGTCCGCGACGCGCAACAGATTCTTCGTTGACACGGCTTCGATCAGCGTCGGTTCCGACAAGGTGGTGCGCTATACGGTGGTGGTCGAGGCGGCGGGCGGCGCCAGGAACGTCTCCTACGAAGGCCTGCGCTGCGAAACGGGTGAGCGTCGCCTCTATGCCTACGGGCATCCCGACGGGACCTGGTCGCGCGCGCGCAACGCGGGCTGGGCGCCGGTCGAGCTGCGTTCCCTGCTGTCGTACCAGAAAACCCTGTACGAGGATCACTTCTGCCCGGGCGGCGTCAACGTGCAAAGTGCCGCGGAAGCGGTGCGCGCCCTGAAGAAGGCCGCACGATGAACGCCGCAGTCGTCAGGCCGGCGCGACGCATCGTCGTCAAGGTCGGGTCGAGTCTTGTCACGGCGGAAGGCCGCGGGCTGGACCATGGCGCCCTGTCGCGCTGGGCGGAGCAGATCGCGGCCCTGGTCGGACAGGGCCGTGAAGTCGTGCTGGTGTCCTCCGGCGCCATCGCCGAGGGTATTGCGCGGCTGGGCTGGAAGAAGCGCCCCAGGGCGGTGAACGAACTGCAGGCCGCCGCCGCGGTAGGCCAGATGGGTCTGGTGCAGGCCTACGAATCGATCTTCCGCACGCACGATCTGCACGCCGCGCAGGTACTGCTCACCCACGAGGACCTGGCCGACCGCACGCGTTACCTCAACGCGCGTTCCACGCTGCGCACGCTGCTGACGCTGGGCGTGGTGCCCATCATCAACGAGAACGACACCGTCGCCACCGACGAAATCCGCCTGGGCGACAACGACACCCTGGGAGCGCTGGTCACCAATCTGATCGAGGCGGACTGCCTGATCATCCTCACCGACCAGCCGGGCCTCTATACGGCCGATCCGCGCAAGAATCCGGATGCCACGCTGGTGATGGAGGCCCACGCCGGCGACCCGGACCTCGAGCGCATGGCCGGCGGCGCCGGCAGCAGCGTCGGCACCGGCGGCATGCTGACCAAGATACTCGCCGCCAAGCGCGCGGCGCGCAGCGGCGCCCACACGGTCATCTGCAGCGGGCGCGAAGAACGCGTGCTGCTGCGGCTGGCGGCGGGCGAGGCCATCGGCAGCCAGCTGGTGGCGCGCCAGGCGCCGCTCGCCGCGCGCCGGCAGTGGCTGGCCGATCACCTGCAGCTGCGCGGGGGGCTGGTGCTCGACGACGGCGCGGTGCGCGCCCTGGTCGAGGACGGCAAGAGCCTGCTGCCGGTGGGCGTGAAGGGCGTCACGGGCGAATTCGAGCGCGGCGAGGTCGTCGCCGTGGTCGACGCTGCAGGCCGCGAGGTGGCGCGCGGCCTGGTGAACTACAGTGCCAGCGAGGCGCGGCGCATCGCCGGCAAGCCCACGTCGGCCATTGAGGCGGAGCTGGGCTACGAGGACGAGCCCGAGCTCATCCACCGCGACAACCTGGTCGTCCTGCGATGACCACCACGCTCGACCTGATGCGCCACGGCGAGCCCGTGGGCGGCCGCCGGTATCGCGGCCAGGTCGACGATCCGCTGTCCGAGAAAGGCTGGGCACAGATGCGCGACGCGGTCGGCGACGCCGCACCGTGGACGCGCATCGTCTCTTCCCCGCTGTTGCGTTGCCGCGCCTTTGCCGAGTCGCTGGCCGTGCGCCACGGCCTGCCGCTGGCATTCGACGATCGCCTGAAGGAAGTGGGCTTCGGCGAATGGGAAGGCAGGGACGCCGCCGAGATCGAGGCGACCTGGCCAGGCAGCCTGGCGCGTTTCAAGGCCGATCCGATCGGAGCACGCCCCGCGGGGGCCGAGGCGCTGGAAGGATTTCATGCGCGCGTGGCCGCGGCCCTCGACGCGCTGGCGTCCGGACATGCGGGCGAACACCTGCTGGTGGTGGGACATGCCGGCGTGATGCGCATGGCGCTGGCCTGGGCCCTGCAGATTCCCCTGGCGCAGGCTTACCGCATCGAGGTGGCGAGCGCCTCGCTCACCCGCCTGCGCATCGAAGCCGGGCGGACGAGCCTGGTCTTCCACGGCAGCCCGCGACTTCCTGCGTGATCCGGCTCCCCGTCGTCGGACTGCTGTTGCTGCTGAGCCTGCCGGCCACGGCCGCGGGCATCCGGGTGAAAGACGATGCCGGCCGGGTACTGGAATTCGCCCATCCGCCGCAACGCATCGTCGCCCTGACGCCGCATCTCACCGAATTGCTGTATGCCGTCGGTGCGGGCGAACAGGTCGTCGGCGTGGATGCCGGCAGCGATTTTCCTGCTGCCGCGCGTGCACTGCCGCGCGTGGGCGATTTCAGCCGCATCCGCTTCGAACGCATTCTGGCCCTGCAGCCGGACCTGATCGTGGCCTGGGTGGGCGGTAACCGGGCGGCGGACATCCACGGCATCCAGCAACTGGGCATACCGGTACTGCTGACGCAAGCGACGCGGCTGGACGATGTCGCGCACTTGCTGCGGCTGCTGGGTGCGACGACCGGGCATGCGGCGGCAGGTGAAGAAGCCGCGCAGGCATATCTGGACAGGCTGGCGGCGTTGCGGGTGCGCCATGCGCGCGCCCGGCCGACCCCGGTGTTCTACCAGATATGGGATCGCCCGCTGATGACGGTGGGCGGTGCGCACTGGATCGACGATGCGCTGGCGGTTTGCGGCGCGCGCAATGTGTTCTCCGACCTGGATGCCGTGGCGCCGGTGGTGTCGCGCGAGGCAGTGTTGCGGCGCCAGCCGGCGATCATCCTGGGCGGCAGCGATGCCCCGGATGTCAGGCGTACCTGGCAAAGGTTTTCCACGCTGCCCGCGGTGCGGCGAAACGCATTCGTGCAGGTGGATGCGGACCGCCTGCATCGCGCCACGCCGAGACTCGTCGAGGGCGTGGCCGGCCTGTGTGCGGCGCTGGCGCCTTACGAGCGGTGACGCGGGTCGCCGGGCTTGCGGTTGGGGCAGTTGTCCTTGATGCAGTCGGCGTAGAGATGCAGGGAGTGGTCGTGGATGGCGAAGCCGCGTTCCTTGGCGATACGCTGCTGGCGCTTTTCGATCTCGGGGTCGTAGAACTCCTCGACCTTGCCGCATTGCAGGCAGACGAGGTGGTCGTGGTGATCGCCCTGGTTGAGCTCGAACACCGCCTTGTCGCTGTCGAAATGGTGGCGGATCAGCAGGCCGGCCTGCTCGAACTGGGTCAGAACCCGGTACACCGTCGCCAGGCCGATATCCTGTCCCTCGTCGGACAGCAGGCGATAGACTTCCTCGGCCGTCATGTGGCGTTTGTCGCTCTGCTCGAAGAGGTCGAGAATCTTGAGACGGGGCAGGGTAGCCTTGAGGCCGATGTTCTTGAGGTCGGATGGATTGCTCAAGCGGGGCTCCGGAACGCGAACGCGAATACGCTATGATACGTGCTTTCCCAACCCTCCAACCCCTTCTGGTTTCCGGGCCATGCGTCGATACCTGATCCCTGTTCTGTTCCTTGGCCTGGCCGCCGGTTGCTCGACCGTGAAAATCGGCCCGCACCGCATCGACGTCCAGCAGGGCAATGCGCTCGACCAGGAAAACGTCGCGCGCCTGAAGCCGGGGCTGAATCGTTCGCAGGTCCGCTTCCTGCTCGGCACGCCGCTGGTGGTCGATCCTTTCCATACCGATCGCTGGGATTACGTCTACGTGCTGTACAAGGCGGGCAAACTGGCGGAACAGAAGCGCATCACGCTGTTCTTCGAAGGCGACACCCTGGCGCGGATCGAGGGCGACCTGCCCGAAGCGGCGCCGCCCGCGCCCGAGGTTCAGGCGCCGGCGACCAGGGCGGAGCCCGCACCGGTCGCGCCGACGCCGTTGCCGACCACGGTTGCGCCTGCCGCGACCCCGCTGGCTGCGCCGCAAGCACAAAGCCAGCCGGCGACTGTCGTGCCGGCTTTGGGGAGTCCGGCCAAGCCGGTCGCGGCCGAGACCGGCAAGGCCGTCGTGGCACCTGCCGCCGTCGCGCCGGCGCCGGTCCAGGCTGCCAAGGCCGCACCTGTGCCCGCCAGCAGCGTCGTTGCGCCCCTGGCGAGCCCGAAGAATGCGCCGGCCTATGCCGACCCGCATACGCCTGCAGAACCCGCGCTGCAGGCCGAGACCGATGTCGCCCGCATCCAGCCTGACGTCATGCCCGCATTCCCGGTTCCCGCGCAGGCGACGGCATCCGGCGACGACGCGGTATTGAAGGCCGTCAACGCCTGGGCGAACGCCTGGGCGTCGCGCGACGAGGAGACGTATCTTGCCGCCTATGACGCCAGCTTCATACCGCAGGGCGGCGGTAGCCGCAGCGACTGGGAAAAGCGCCGCCGCCTGTTGCTGGGCGTGGCGAAGAACATCGAGCTGAAGGTCGATTCGCCCTCGGTCGAGCGGGCCGACGACGGCAGCGTGACGGTCACCTTCAACCAGTTCTACCGTTCCGATTCCTATCGCGATGGCGTGGTCAAGCAACTGCGCATGGTCGAGCGCGACGGCCGCTGGCTGATCGTCGAGGAACGCGTGCTCTCCAATCTGCACGGAGCACAGCCGTGAGCGTGCGCATTGCGCTGGCCGGCGTGTCCGGCCGCATGGGACGCGCCCTGCTGGAATCCGTGGCGGCCGATGCCGACTGTGTCCTGCACGCGGCGGTCGACCGCACCGGCAGTCCGCTGGTCGGGCAGGATGCGAACGCCTTGCTGGGCGGCACGAGCGGCGTGCGCGTGACCGACCAGCTCGCCGCGGCGCTTGCCGGTGCACAGGCGCTCATCGATTTCACCCGGCCCGAGGCGACCTTCGCCCACCTCGACGCCTGCGAGGCGGCCGGGGTGCCGCTGGTGATCGGCACGACCGGCTTCGACGAAGCCGGCAAGGCGCGCATCGCCGGGGCGGCGCGCCGCATTCCTGTCGTCTTCGCGCCCAACATGAGCGTGGGCGTGAACCTGCTGATGAAGCTGGCGGAACTGGCCGCGCAGGTGCTCGACGAGGGTTACGACATCGAGATCATCGAGGCGCATCACCGCCACAAGGTCGATGCGCCGTCCGGCACGGCACTGGGGCTGGGGCAGGCGGTGGCGCGTGCGCTCCACCGCGATCTGTCGCAGTGCGCGGTGTACGGGCGCGAAGGTGTCACCGGAGAACGCGATCCCGGGACCATCGGCTTCGCCACCGTGCGCGGCGGCGACATCGTCGGCGACCATACGCTGCTGTTCGCCGGCATCGGCGAGCGCGTCGAACTCACCCACAAGGCCAGCAGCCGCGCCACCTTTGCGCAGGGCGCGCTGCGTGCCGCCAAATGGCTGCAGGGTCGCGCGCCCGGCCTGTACGACATGCGCGACGTACTGAATCTCAAATAAGCGGAGCTCACATGAACGCCGTCAAGGTATACAGCACGGGCACCTGCCCCATCTGCGTCAAGGCCAAGGCCTTTCTCGACAAGCGCGGCATCGGCTACGACGAGGTGCGCATCGACCTCGACCGCGAGGCGATGAAGGAATTCGCCGTCGTCACCCATGGCGCACGCACCGTGCCGCAGATCGTCGTCGAAGGCAAATGCATCGGCGGCTTCACCGAACTGACCGAACTCGACATGGACGGCGGCCTGGACCACCTGCAGCCCTGAAGATCAACGCCGGTCCGGTCGCCCGGCGTTGATGGGCGAAGCCGGATCGGCTACAATTCGCGGCATTCAAATTCAGGCGGATCGCGCGAGCGACCCGCCTGAATTTTGTCACCTGTCTTACGGAGCGATCCCTTGTCTCGAACCCTGCCCGCCATCCTTGTTCTCGCTGACGGTTCGGTGTTTCGCGGCCTTTCCATCGGCGCCGACGGGATCACGTCCGGCGAGGTGGTGTTCAATACGGCGCTGACCGGCTACCAGGAAATCCTGACCGATCCTTCGTATTCCCGGCAGATCGTCACCCTGACCTACCCGCACATCGGCAATACCGGCGTGAACGGCGAGGATGTCGAGTCCGAGCGGATTCATGCCGCCGGCCTGGTGGTGCGCGACGTGCCGCGCCTGCATTCCAATTTCCGTGCCAACCAGTCGCTGCCGGACTACCTCAAGAGCCAGAACATCGTCGCCATCGCCGACATCGATACCCGTCGTCTCACCCGCATCCTGCGCGAGAAGGGCGCGCAGAACGGCTGCATCATGGCCGGCGAAGTGGACGAGGCGAAAGCGCTGGAAGCGGCGCGCGCCTTCCCCGGACTGGCCGGCATGGATCTCGCCAGGGTGGTGACCGCGCCCGCCGGCTACACCTGGACCGAAACCGAATGGAAGCTCGGCCACGGCTACGGCACGCAGAATGCGCCGCGGTTCCACGTCGTGGCCTACGACTACGGCGTCAAGCGCAACATCCTGCGCATGCTGGCCGAGCGCGGCTGCAAGCTGAGCGTGCTGCCGGCCACCGCCACCGCCGCGGAGGCGCTGGCCCTGAAGCCGGACGGCATCTTCCTGTCGAACGGGCCCGGCGATCCCGAACCCTGCGATTACGCCATCCGTGCCATCGGCGAACTCGTGGCGACGAAGATTCCGCTGTTCGGCATCTGTCTCGGACACCAGCTGCTTGCCCTCGCGTCGGGCGCGAAAACCGTCAAGATGAAATTCGGGCACCACGGCGCCAACCATCCCGTGAAGGACCTCGACAGCGGGCGCGTCGCCATCACCAGCCAGAACCACGGGTTCGCGGTCGACGCGGCAACGCTGCCCGCCAACCTGCGCAGCACCCACGTGTCGCTGTTCGACGGCAGCCTGCAGGGGCTGGCCCGTACCGATGCGCCGGCCTTCAGCTTCCAGGGCCACCCGGAAGCGAGCCCCGGCCCGCACGACATGAGTTATCTGTTCGACCGGTTCATCCACCTGATGACCGAGCACAAGGCGGCGTCCTGATCATGCCCAAGCGTAGCGACCTCCACAGCATCCTCATCATCGGCGCCGGCCCCATCGTCATCGGCCAGGCCTGCGAATTCGACTACTCTGGCGCCCAGGCCTGCAAGGCGCTGCGCGAGGAAGGCTTCAAGGTCATCCTCGTCAACAGCAATCCGGCGACGATCATGACGGATCCGGACATGGCCGACGTTACCTACATCGAGCCCATCACCTGGCAGGTGGTCGAGAAGATCATCGCCAAGGAACGCCCCGACGCGCTGCTGCCGACCATGGGCGGCCAGACCGCGCTCAACTGCGCGCTCGATCTCGCCAAGCATGGCGTGCTGGAGAAATACGGCGTCGAGATGATCGGCGCGACCAAGGAAGCCATCGACAAGGCCGAGGACCGCGAGAAATTCAAGGCCGCGATGACCCGGCTCGGCCTCGGCTCGGCGCGCTCGTCCATCGCACACAGCATGGAGGAAGCGCTGCAGGTGCAGGCGGCGCTCGGCTTCCCGACCATCATCCGGCCCTCGTTCACCATGGGCGGCTCGGGTGGCGGCATCGCCTACAACAAGGACGAGTTCGTCGCCATCTGCGAACGTGGCCTCGAGGCTTCGCCGACGCACGAACTGCTGATCGAGGAATCGCTGCTCGGCTGGAAAGAGTACGAGATGGAAGTGGTGCGCGACCGCAAGGACAACTGCATCATCGTCTGCTCGATCGAGAACTTCGACCCGATGGGCGTGCACACCGGCGATTCGATCACCGTCGCGCCGGCGCAGACGCTCACCGACAAGGAATACCAGATCATGCGCGACGCCAGCCTGGCAGTGCTGCGCGAAATCGGCGTCGATACCGGCGGTTCCAACGTGCAGTTCTCGATCAATCCGGACGACGGCCGCATGGTGGTGATCGAGATGAACCCGCGCGTGTCGCGTTCGTCGGCGCTGGCATCGAAGGCGACCGGGTTTCCGATCGCCAAGATCGCCGCCAAGCTGGCGGTCGGCTACACCCTCGACGAATTGCAGAACGACATCACCGGCGGCGCGACCCCGGCCTCGTTCGAGCCGTCCATCGATTACGTCGTCACCAAGATTCCCCGCTTCGCCTTCGAGAAATTCCCTCAGGCCGACGATCGCCTGACCACGCAGATGAAATCGGTGGGCGAGGTGATGGCCATGGGCCGCACCCTCCAGGAATCGCTGCAGAAGGCCCTGCGCGGCCTGGAAGTCGGCGCCGACGGTTTCGATCCCAGGACGAGCGACCGCGACGAGATCGAGGCCGAATTGATGTCGCCCGGTCCCGAGCGCATCTGGTACGTCGGCGACGCCTTCCGCGTCGGCATGACGCTGGAAGAAATCTTCGCGGTGTCGAAGATCGACCCCTGGTTCCTCGACCAGATCCAGGGCCTGATCGAGATGGAAACCGCGCTGGCCGGTCGTGCGCTGGCGGACGTCGGCGCAGACGAACTGCGCCGGCTCAAGCGCGCGGGTTTCTCCGATCGCCGCCTGGCCAGGCTCCTGAATACCGACCAGCACGCCGTGCGCGCGCGCCGCACCGAACTGGCGATCCATCCCGTCTACAAGCGCGTCGATACCTGCGCGGCGGAATTCGCCACGCAGACCGCCTACATGTACTCGACCTACGAGGAAGAGTGCGAGTCGCGTCCCAGCGACCGCAAGAAGATCATGGTGCTGGGCGGCGGCCCCAACCGCATCGGCCAGGGCATCGAATTCGACTACTGCTGCGTGCACGCCTCGCTGGCGCTGCGCGAATCCGGCTTCGAGACCATCATGGTCAACTGCAATCCGGAAACCGTGTCGACCGACTACGACACCTCCGACCGCCTGTATTTCGAACCGCTGACGCTGGAAGACGTGCTGGAGATCGTCCGCATCGAGAAGCCGGTCGGCGTGATCGTGCAGTACGGCGGCCAGACCCCGCTCAAGCTGGCGCGCGACCTCGAGGCCAACGGCGTGCCCATCATCGGCACCAGCCCCGACATGATCGACGCGGCCGAAGACCGCGAACGTTTCCAGAAGATGCTGCACGACCTGGGCCTGAAGCAGCCGCCCAACCGTACCGCGCGCAACCCCGACAGCGCGCTGCGCATGGCGGCCGAGATCGGCTATCCGCTGGTGGTGCGTCCGTCCTACGTGCTGGGCGGGCGGGCGATGGAGATCGTGCGCGAGGAAGCCGATCTCGTCCGCTACATGACCGAGGCGGTGAAGGTGTCGAACGACAGCCCGGTGCTGCTCGACCGTTTCCTCAACGACGCCATCGAGGTCGACGTCGACGCGCTGTCCGACGGCAAGCAGGTGGTCATCGGCGGCATCATGCAGCACATCGAGCAGGCCGGCGTGCACTCGGGCGACTCGGCGTGTTCGCTGCCGCCCTACAGCCTGTCGCAGGACCTTCAGGACGAGCTGCGCCGCCAGACCGTGGCGATGGCGAAGGCACTGAAGGTCGTCGGCCTGATGAACGTGCAGTTCGCGATCCAGGGCGAAACGGTCTACGTGCTCGAAGTGAACCCGCGCGCTTCGCGCACCGTGCCCTACGTCTCCAAGGCCATCGGCGCGCCGCTGGCCAAGATCGCCGCGCGCGCGATGGCGGGTATTTCCCTGAAATCGCAGGGTTTCGAGAAGGAAATCATCCCACCGTACTACGCGGTGAAGGAAGCGGTGTTCCCGTTCCGCAAGTTCCCAGGTGTCGATACCATCCTCGGTCCCGAGATGAAATCGACCGGCGAGGTCATGGGGGTGGGCGACAATTTCGGCGAGGCCTTCGTCAAATCGCAACTGGCGTCGAGCGACGGCCTGCCCGAGGCCGGCGGCCGCGCCTTCATCAGCGTGCGTTCGGGCGACCCGGACGCCGTGGTCGAGGTGGCGCAAGGCCTGCGCGACCTCGGCTTCAGCCTGGTCGCCACCCGCGGTACCGCACAGACCATCGAGTCCGCAGGCATTCCGGTCGCGGTGGTCAACAAGGTCAAGGAAGGCCGCCCGCACATCGTCGACATGATCAAGAACGGCGACATCGACTTCATCGTCAACGTCGTCGAGGACAAGAAGGCGGTGAAGGATTCGTACGCCATCCGCGCCGAAGCGCTGGCGCGTCGCGTGGTGTATTTCACGACGCTTGCCGGTGCACATGCCGCCTGCCTGGGCATGCGGCACGACAGCGAACTCGAAGTCTATTCCCTGCAGTCGCTGCACCAGCGGCTGCATTGAACGAACCCCATCAACACCATGAGCAAATTTCCCCTTACCGTGGTCGGCGCGGAGAAACTCCGCGCCGAACTGCAGCACCTGAAATCGGTCGAGCGGCCCGCCGTGATCCAGGCGATCGCCGAGGCGCGCGCCCAGGGCGACCTGTCTGAGAACGCCGAATACGACGCCGCCAAGGAAAAGCAGGGCTTCATCGAAGGCCGCATCGCCGAGCTGGAAGGCAAGCTGTCGAACGCGCAGATCATCGACCCGACCACGCTGGATGCGGACGGCCGCATCGTGTTCGCCGCCACGGTCGAACTCGAGGATGTCGAGTCGGGCGAGTCGGTGACCTACCAGATCGTTGGTGACGACGAGGCCGACATCAAGGCGGGCAAGATTTCCGTGTCCTCGCCCATCGCACGCGCGCTGATCGGCAAGTACGCCGGTGACACGGTGGACGTGCAGGCGCCCGGCGGCGTACGCCAGTACGAAGTGCTCGACGTGCAGTACAAGTAATGAAACGATTCTGGGACGGCTTCGCCGGCGTGCTGCTGGTACTGTGGATCGGCGGCATGTGGGCCATCGGCTACGTCGCGGCGCCGGTCCTTTTCGCCAGCCTGGACGACAAGCAGCTGGCCGGGAATCTTGCGGGCAGGCTCTTTGCGCTGGGCGCCTGGATCGGCATGGCGGCCGCAGCCTACCTGCTGGTCTACCGCTTCGCGCGCGACGGCGGGGCGGCCCTGAAAACCCTGTTCTTCTGGATCGTTCTGCTGATGCTGGCGCTGACGCTGGCAGGCCATTTTGGCATTGCGCCCATCATGCAGGGCCTCAAGGACCAGGCCCTGCCGCACGCCGTGATGCAGAGCGTGTTTGCAGACCGTTTCTCGCGCTGGCACGGGGTGTCGAGCATCGTCTACCTGATCCAGAGCGTGCTCGGCCTCGTTCTGGTCTGGCGCGCCGGGCTGGCGCGCTGAATTCCACTCAGGCCGGCAGCGGAATCACCGGCTTGGCGGCCTGCCGGTATATCACCAGAATCTTTCCAATCTGCTGCACCGAGGCCGCGCCGGTTTCCGCACAGATCGCTTCCATCCAGGCGCGACGTGTTTCCGCTTCGTCGCTGGCAGCCTTGACCTTGATCAGCTCGTGGGCGGCCAGGCTGCGTTCGATTTCCTTCAGCACGGCCGGGGTCAGGCCCTGGCTGCCGATCATGACCACCGGCTGCAAGCCGTGGGCCAGGCCCTTGAGATGTTGCCGCTGGGCGGGCGTAAGTGATTTCATGCGGTTTCCTTCAATCGAGGCGGGATTGTAGCCGATAGAGTATCCAGCCATGGCGCAGAAACCGAAACGCACCAAATCTGGCCGTGCCTGGATGCACGAGCATGTGACCGATCCCTACGTCAAGAAGGCGCAGATCGACGGTTATCGTTCGCGGGCGGCATACAAGCTGCTGGAGATCGACGCGCGCGATCGCCTGCTGAAGCCGGGCATGACCGTGGTCGACCTCGGCGCTGCACCCGGCAGCTGGTGCCAGGTTGCCGTGCAGCGGATGAAGGGGCAGGGCAGGGTGCTGGCGATCGACCTCCTGCCGGTCGCGTCGATGCCGGGGGTGGAAAGCCTGGAGGGCGATTTCACCGAGACGGCGGCGCTGGCCTGGTTGGAACAGCGATTGCAATCCGCCCGGGTGGACCTTGTGTTGAGCGACATGGCCCCCAATATCAGCGGCGTGGGGCTGCGCGACCAGGCGCGGCATTATGAATTATGCGAGCTGGCGCTGGATTTCGCGGTAGCGTGGCTCAAACCGGACGGTGCCTTTCTCGTCAAGGTATTCCAGGGCATCGGCTTCGAGGATTTCCGGCGCCGGATGCAGGCTGCGTTCGCGCAGGTGGCGATCCGCAAGCCAGACGCCTCGCGCGACCGCAGCACCGAAGTGTATTTGCTGGGCCGTCGTCCCCGGGTCCCTGAAGCGGAACTTGCCGTGACAAGGGTGGACGAACAGGCTTAGAATGAGTCTAAATGCGTCGATGTCGGCGCGCGTGAAAAGTGCCGCAGGCGGCACGAAGGAGCAAACGTGAACAATCTGTCCAAGAACATCGCCATCTGGCTCATCATCGCCGTCGTGCTGATGACGGTGTTCAACCAGTTCGGCGCGCAGCGCACCGCGCAGTCGCAGATGCCGTACTCGCAGTTCATCGAGGAAGTACGCTCGCAGCAGATCACCAAGGTGACCATCGAGGGCAACGTGCTGAAAGGCGAGCGCAGCGACGGCCAGCGCTTCACCAGCTATGCGCCGAGCGATCCCTGGATGGTGTCCGACCTGCTGAAGAATGGCGTGCAGATCGACGCCAAGCCGGAAGAGCAGCCGTCCTTCCTGATGAGCCTGTTCATCTCCTGGTTCCCCATGCTGCTGCTGATCGGCGTCTGGATCTTCTTCATGCGCCAGATGCAGGGCGGCGGCCGCGGCGGCGCCTTTTCGTTCGGCAAGAGCCGTGCGCGCCTGCTCGACGAGAACAGCAATCCGGTCACCTTCGCCGACGTCGCCGGTTGCGACGAGGCCAAGGAGGACGTCGCCGAACTGGTCGATTTCCTCAAGGATCCGTCCAAGTTCCAGAAGCTGGGCGGCCGCATTCCGCGCGGCGTGCTCATGGTCGGCCCGCCCGGCACCGGCAAGACCCTGCTTGCGCGTTCCATCGCGGGCGAAGCAAAAGTGCCTTTCTTCAGCATCTCGGGTTCCGACTTCGTCGAGATGTTCGTCGGCGTCGGTGCCGCCCGCGTGCGCGACATGTTCGAGCAGGCCAAGAAGAATGCGCCCTGCATCATCTTCATCGACGAGATCGACGCGGTTGGCCGCCAGCGTGGCGCCGGCCTGGGCGGCGGCAATGACGAGCGCGAACAGACCCTGAACCAGTTGCTGGTCGAGATGGACGGCTTCGAGGCGACCACCGGCGTGATCGTGATCGCCGCAACCAACCGGCCCGACGTGCTCGATCCGGCGCTCCTGCGTCCCGGCCGCTTCGACCGCCAGGTGGTGGTCGGCCTGCCCGACATCCGCGGTCGCGAGCAGATCCTGCTGGTCCACATGCGCAAGGTGCCGGTGGCGCCCGACGTGCGCGCCGACATCCTGGCGCGCGGCACTCCCGGCATGTCCGGCGCGGACCTGGCCAACCTTGTCAACGAGGCGGCGCTGTTCGCCGCGCGCGGCAGCAAGCGTCTGGTGGACATGGACGATTTCGAGAAGGCCAAGGACAAGATCCTGATGGGCGCCGAACGCAAGTCCATGGTGATATCGCCCGAGGACAAGAAAAAGACCGCCTACCACGAGTCCGGTCACGCCGTCATCGGCATGACGCTGCCGGGCTGCGATCCGGTGCACAAGGTGACGGTGATCCCGCGCGGTCGCGCGCTGGGCGTGACCATGTCGCTGCCGGAAGTCGACCGCTTCAGTCTGTACAAGGACCAGATGCTGGCGCAGATCGCCATGCTGTTCGGCGGGCGCGTGGCCGAGGAGGTTTTCGTCGGCAGCATCTCGACCGGTGCATCCAACGACTTCGAACGTGCCACCAGCATCGCGCGCGACATGGTGACCCGCTACGGCATGTCGGATGCGCTGGGGCCGATGGTCTACGGCGAGAACGAAGGCGAGGTGTTCCTTGGCCGTTCGGTGACCACGCACAAGAACGTCAGCGAGGCGACGATGCAGAAGATCGACTCGGAGGTGCGCCGCATCCTCGACGAGCAATACGCCCTAGCCACCCGGATCCTCACCGACAACCGCGACAAGGTCGAGGCGATGACCTCCGCCCTGCTGGAATACGAGACCATCGACGCGGAACAGATCGGCGACATCATGGCCGGTCGCGTGGTGCGTCCGCCCAAGCCTTCGGCCACGCCGCAACCGCCCGCCAGCGGCGGCGACAAACCGAGCGCACCGGCACCGACGGCGCAGCCCGCGCAGGAAGCCTGAGCGAGGCGCTTGGCGCAACGACTACAATAGAGAGGCTTTGGCCTCTCTATTTTTATGCCCGTTCTTCACGCCGGTTCCCATCGCCTTTCCCTGGCCCGCCCCCTGGTCATGGGGGTCGTCAACGTCACGCCGGATTCGTTTTCCGACGGCGGATTCTGCCTGGACGCCCGTTCGGCAATCGACCACGCGCTCAAGCTGCACGCGGCGGGCGCCGATATCCTCGACGTCGGCGGCGAATCGACCCGGCCTGGTGCCCAGCCCGTGACGCTCGAAGAAGAGCAACACCGCGTGCTGCCGGTGGTGGAAGCCCTGGCAGGCCGCGGCCTGGTCGTGTCGATCGATACGCAGAAACCGGCGGTCATGCAGGCGGCCATCGGCGCGGGCGCGGCGATGGTCAACGATGTGCTCGCGCTGCGCGCGCCCGGCGCGCTCGAAGCCGTTGCAGGGACGGACGCGGCGGTCTGCCTGATGCACATGCAGGGCGAGCCGCGCAGCATGCAGCAGGCGCCCGTGTATGCGGATGTCGTGCGGGAAGTCAGGGACTTTCTGCAGGAAAGAGTGGCAGTCTGCGAGCTTGCCGGCATCGGGCGGGCGCGCATCGTGGTCGATCCGGGCTTTGGTTTCGGCAAGGCGCTGGCGCACAATCTGGCGCTGCTGGCCGGGCTCGGGCGGATTGCCGGACTCGGTCTGCCGGTTCTGGCCGGGATGTCGCGCAAGTCGATGCTGGGGGCGTTGACCGGGCGCGACGTGCAGCAACGGGAATTTGCCGGCGTGGCCGCGCACCTCGCGGCGCTTGCGCGCGGCGCCCGCATCCTGCGGGTACATGATGTTTCGGCCATGCGCGATGCGCTGGCTGTGTGGAATGCTTTGGAGGACGTGAGGGATGGGACGTAAGTATTTCGGCACCGACGGGGTGCGCGGCCGGGTCGGCGAATCGCCGATCACGCCGGAATTCGTGATGCATCTCGGCTATGCGGCCGGCCAGGTTCTGGTGGCCGACCGCGGCAGCCTGCCGCCGGACCAGCATCCGACCGTGCTGATCGGCAAGGACACCCGTATTTCCGGCTACATGCTGGAAGCCGCACTGGAAGCGGGCCTGACCGCGGCCGGCGTGAACGTGCTGATGACCGGCCCGATGCCGACGCCGGCCGTGGCCTACCTGACGCGCGCCCTGCGGCTGCAGGCGGGCGTGGTCATCTCGGCTTCGCACAATCCCTTCGAGGACAACGGCATCAAGTTCTTCTCCGAAAGCGGCCAGAAGCTGCCGGACAGCGTGGAGGAAGCCATCGAGGCCCGGCTCGACCAGCCCATCGTCACCGTCGCGGCGCGCCAGCTCGGGCGTGCACGCCGCATCGAGGATGCCGCGGCACGCTATATCGAATTCTGCAAGAGCACTTTCCCCAACCATCTCGACCTGCGCGGGCTGCGCATCGTGGTCGATTGCGCCAATGGCGCCACCTATCACATCGCGCCGCACGTGCTGCACGAGCTGGGCGCGGAAGTCATCGCCATCGGCAATGCACCGAACGGCTTCAACATCAATCTCGACTGCGGGGCGACGCACACCAAGGCGTTGTCGGACGCCGTGCGGACGCACCGCGCCGACCTCGGCATCTCGCTGGACGGCGACGGCGACCGCCTGATGATGGCCGACGCCAAGGGCCGCATCTACGACGGCGACCAGCTGGTCTACGTGATCGCGCGCCACCGCATCCAGACCGGCTACATGAAGGGCGGGGTGGTCGGCACGCTGATGACCAACCTGGGCACCGAACATGCCCTGCAGCGCATCGACATTCCCTTCGAACGCGCCAAGGTCGGCGACCGTTACGTGCTGGAGCGACTGCAGGCCAACGGCTGGACGCTGGGGGGCGAAACCTCAGGCCATATTCTTTGCCTGGACAAGCACACCACGGGAGACGGCATCGTGTCCGCGCTCCAGGTGCTGCGCGCCTTGCGCGAGACCGGTGAGACCCTCGACGGCTTTACCGCCGATCTGGAAACCTATCCGCAGGTCATGATCAACGTGCCGGTGGCCAGGGGATTCAAACTGGACGCCGCCCCTGCGGTGGCGGATTCGGTGGCCGGGGTCGAGGCCGAGCTGAACGGCAGCGGGCGGGTGGTGCTGCGCGCTTCGGGCACCGAGCCCCTGATCCGGGTGATGGTCGAGGGGCGCGACGCCGCCCAGGTCCGCAATCTGGCGGAAACCATCGCCAATACGGTACGGAAGGCCGCGGCGGGGTGATTCTCCGGGGTGAAATATAACTGTAATATTCGCCCGTTAGTATTGGCGTCGCCGATGCGGCAACGTCAAAACTACCGGAGATATTACATGCGTATTCTCAACAAATTCGCCCAGGGCGCGCTGGTTGCTGCCATGGGCATGGCCTTCACGGTCAGCGCGCTTGCCGCCGACATCACCGGCGCAGGGGCCACTTTCCCGTACGCCGTCTACACCAAGTGGGCCGAGGCCTATCAGGCCGCGACCGGCAACAAGGTCAACTACCAGGGCATCGGTTCCTCCGGCGGCGTCAAGCAGATCAAGGCCAAGACCGTCGATTTCGCCGGTTCCGACGCACCGGTCAGCGAAGCCGACCTGGATGAGGCTCATCTGGTCCAGGTTCCGACCGTCATGGGCGGCGTGACCATCGTGATGAACGTGCCCGGCTTCGAATCCGGCCAGATCAAGCTGGACGGCGTCACCGCCGCCGACATCTTCCGCGGTGCCATCACCAAGTGGAACGCACCGCAGATCGCCCGCCTGAATCCGGGCGCCAAGCTGCCCGATCTGGCGATCACCGTGGCTCACCGTTCCGACGGCTCCGGCACGACCTTCGTCTTCAGCAACTATCTCGCCAAGCAGTCCATGGCCTTCAAGCGTGACGTGGGCGCAGGCAATACCGTGAACTGGCCGGTGAACGCGGTGGGCGGCAAGGGCAACCCGGGCGTCGCCGCGAACGTGCAGAAGATCAAGGGCGCGGTCGGCTACGTGGACATTGCGGACGCGATGAAGAACAAGATGGATTTTGTCGCTCTCAAGAATCGGGCCGGCAACTACATCGTGCCTAACCAGGATGCGGTTGCCGATGCTGCGGCCAGCGCCAATTTCAAGGTCCGCGGCATGGCGCCCGATCTGCTTGACCAGTCTGCCAAGAATGCCTGGCCCATCACCACGGCAACCTACATGCTGGCCTACGAGAAGGGCGACGCAGCCAAGCAGAAGGGCGTGGTCGATTTCTTCACCTGGTCGCTCAACAACGGCCAGAAAATGGCGGAAGAACTGGGCTTTGTGCCGCTGCCTGCGAATGTCGTGAAGATGGTCGAGGCCGAGATGAAGAACATCAAGTAATGCGCTCCGCATGATTTGACGCAGATCGGCCGGAATTTCCGATTCCGGCTATCTGCGAAAGCATCCCGCCGGGGTGCTTCCGCAGATAACACCAAACCATAGGCATCCACGTGAGCGAGCGCGACGCATCCGTCGGAGTCGACCTGCATCACCAGCAGGTCGGGCGATTCCGATTGCAGGACAGGATTTTTCATCATTCCACCCAGCTGTTTGCCTTTGTCGTTCTGGCGGCGCTGCTCGGCATCCTGATCTCGCTGACCATCGAGGCCTGGCCCAGCCTCAAGGCCTTCGGGCCGTCCTTTCTCTGGACCAATGTATGGAGCGTGCCGGATGACGAATTCGGCGCACTGGCCGCCATCTACGGTACGGTCGTCACCTCGGTCATCGCCCTGGTCGTGGCCGTGCCGATCAGTTTCGGCATCGCCCTGTTCCTTACTGAAACCTGCCCGGTGTGGCTGCGCCGTCCGCTCGGTACAGCCATCGAACTGCTGGCAGGCGTACCGTCGATCGTATATGGCATCTGGGGCCTGTTCATTTTTGCCCCCTTGTTTGCGGAGCACATCCAACCACCGCTGCAGGCGGCGCTCGGCGACGTGCCTGTCATCGGTGGCTGGTTTGCCGGCCCGCCCATCGGCGTCGGCATCCTGACGGCGAGCATCGTGCTGGCACTGATGGTGATTCCCTTCATCGCCTCGGTGATGCGCGACGTGTTCGAGACCGTGCCCGACGTGCTCAAGGAGTCGGCCTATGGCGTGGGCTGCACGACCTGGGAAGTGGTGCGCAATATCGTGCTGCCTTACACCCGCGTCGGCGTGATCGGCGGCATCATGCTGGGGCTGGGGCGGGCGCTGGGCGAAACCATGGCCGTCACCTTCGTCATCGGCAACGCCAACCGCATCGTGGGCAGCCTGTTCGCGCCGGGTACTTCGATCGCCTCCACGCTGGCCAACGAATTCGGCGAGGCCAGTCCGGGGCTGCATATCTCGTCGCTGTTCGCGCTCGGCCTGATCCTCTTCGTGATTTCCTTCGTCGTGCTGGCGATCTCGCGCTGGCTGATCAGCCGCAGCATGGGTTCGGAGGGACTGTAAGCCATGATGAGCCTCTATACCCGTCGCGTGTGGGTCAACCGCATCGGCATCACGCTGTCCATGCTGGCGATGAGTGTCGGCCTGGTGGCGCTGCTGTGGATTCTGTGGACGCTGTTCTCCAGGGGGTTTGCCGCGCTGAACTGGGATCTGTTCACCCAGGATACGCCAGCGCCGGGTTCGGAAGGCGGCGGGTTGCGCAATGCCATCGTCGGCAGCGGCCTGATCCTGCTGTTTTCCATGCTGATCGCCACGCCGATCGGCATTCTGGCCGGCATCTATCTGGCCGAATACGGCCGGATATCGAAATTCGCCTCGTTCACGCGCTTCATGACCGACATCATGCTGTCGGCGCCGTCCATCGTCATCGGTCTGTTTGTCTACGCGCTGTTCGTCGCGACCACGGGCGGATTCTCCGGCTGGGCGGGTTCGCTGGCGCTGGCCCTGATCGCGATTCCGGTGGTGGTGCGCACTACCGAGAACATGCTCAAGCTGGTGCCGACCAGTCTGCGCGAAGCCGCCTTCGCCGTCGGCGCGCCGCGCTGGCAGGTGTCGCTCAAGATCACGCTGCGCGCCGTGAAATCCGGCGTCGTCACCGGTGTACTGCTGGCGATGGCGCGTATCACCGGCGAAACCGCACCGCTGCTGTTTACCGCGCTGAACAACCAGTTCTTCAGCAGCGACATGTCGCAGCCCATGGGCAACCTGCCGGTCGTGATCTACCAGTTTGCACTCTCGCCTTACGACAACTGGGTCAATCTGGCCTGGGCTGGCGCCCTCCTGATCGCCTTGCTGGTACTGGCCGTCAACATCGGCGTCCGTGTCGCTTTCAGAAACAAAGACAAACGTTAATCCCGGAGCCTTCCGATGCCCGATCAAGTCCCGCCTGTCATCGACCATGCCGTGCTGCAGATCCGTACCCTGGATTTTTTCTACGGCGAGTTCAAGGGCCTCAAGAATGTCAGCCTCGATATCGCGCACAAGAAGGTGACGGCTTTTATCGGCCCGTCTGGCTGCGGCAAATCCACCCTGCTGCGCACCTTCAACCGCATGTACGACCTCTATCCAGGCCAGCGTGCCGAGGGGCAGATCCTTTTCCACGGCAAAAACCTGCTCGACAAGGGGCAGGACGTGAACCTGGTCCGGGCCAAGATCGGCATGGTGTTCCAGAAGCCCACGCCCTTCCCGATGACGATCTACGAGAACATCGCCTTCGGCGTCCGCCTCTACGAACGCATCTCCAGAAGCGAAATGGACGACCGGGTCGAATGGGCGCTCAACAAGGCCGCGCTGTGGGGCGAGGTCAAGGACAAGCTGAACCAGAGCGGCCTGTCGCTCTCCGGCGGTCAGCAGCAGCGCCTGTGCATCGCGCGCGCGGTGGCGGTCAAACCCGAGATCGTGCTGCTGGACGAGCCGACTTCCGCGCTCGATCCGATTTCGACGGCCAAGATCGAGGAACTCATCAACGAGCTGAAAAGCGACTACACGATCGCCATCGTCACCCACAACATGCAGCAGGCGGCGCGCATCTCCGACTACACCGCCTTCATGTACCTGGGCGAACTGGTCGAGTTCAACGAAACCGGCACCATCTTCATGCGGCCGGGCAAGAAGCAGACCGAGGACTACATCACGGGCCGTTTCGGTTGAACGTCGTGTCGGTGCGAGTGCCCGGCGTACCGGATTCCGGTGCCATGAAATGCCGGATCTGCGCGTTATTTCGGTCCCTCCCGTCCTGCGTGCCGGGTCGGGCGGGTTGACCGCCGGGCATGTCACGTTTACCATCGCGCACTTTTCTTCGTGCGGCTTTCCGCCCTGTATTCGACGATGCGCAAGAAGCTCGTAGCCGGTAACTGGAAAATGCATGGCAGCCTGGCCGAGAATGCCGCGCTGCTTTCCGCGATCAAGCCTGCCCTGGCCGGCATCGAGGCCGCCGTGTGCGTGCCTTTCCCCTATCTGGCCCAGGTCCAGTCGGCGCTCGCCGGCTCGTCCATCGCCTGGGGCGCGCAGAACCTGTCGGAACAATCCAAGGGGGCGTTCACCGGCGAGGTTTCGGCCGCCATGCTGCTCGACTTCGGTTGCCGCTACGTCATCGTCGGCCACTCCGAGCGTCGCAGCCTCTACGGCGAGACCGATGCGTTGGTGGCCAAGAAATACCTGGCTGCCCAGGCCGCCGGACTGGTGCCCATCCTGTGCGTGGGCGAGTCCCTGGAAGAACGCGAATCCGGTGTGACGGAAGCCGTGGTCGCCCGCCAGCTCGACGCCGTGATCCAGGCGGCCGGGGTGGCCTCCTTCACCAAGGCCGTGGTGGCCTACGAACCGGTGTGGGCCATCGGCACCGGCAAGACTGCGACGCCGGAACAGGCGCAGGCTGTGCATGCCTTCATTCGTGGCAGGTTTGCCGCGCTCGACAAATCGGTCGCCGACGGACTCACGATCCAGTACGGGGGTAGCGTCAAGGCGGCGAATGCGGCAGAATTGATGGCTCAGCCCGATATCGACGGTGGCCTCATCGGCGGCGCTTCCCTGATTGCCGACGAGTTCGTTGCCATCTGCAAGGCTGCCGCCAAGTAAGCACAGAAATCTATGGAAACCCTGGTCTGGATCGTTCACATCATCGCTGCCGTGGCAGTCGTCACCCTGGTGCTGCTGCAGCACGGCAAGGGCGCAGACATGGGCGCGGCGTTCGGCAGCGGTTCGGCAGGCAGCCTGTTCGGCTCCAGCGGGTCGGCCAACTTCCTCAGCCGCAGCACCGCCATCGTGGCGACGCTGTTTTTCCTGACCAGCCTGGGGCTGGCCTATTTTGGCGTCCAGCAACACAAGCCGGGCAGCAGCGTAACGGACCGCGCGACTGTGCCGGCGCCGGCGCAGACGATGCCCGCGCCTGCCCAGCCGCAAGGCGCAAACGGGTCCAAAGCGGGAGACATTCCCAAGTAAGTTTCGCGCGTAGTACAGCAGCAAATCATCGAGCATCAGCTCCTTGGCCGACGTGGTGGAATTGGTAGACACGCTATCTTGAGGGGGTAGTGACGCAAGTCGTGCGAGTTCGAGTCTCGCCGTCGGCACCATCAAATTTCCTGATTCATTCATTAGCCGTTACTATCAAGTAACTTATTGATTATTCAGGCCTAATAGCACTTTTTACAGCTTGACACCCGGCGCGCCGGACTAATACACTCCGGACATACCATAATTATGTAATCCGCCCCGCAGGGCGTTACGGAGGAACCCGGTGCTGGAGAATTACCTCCCCATACTTCTGTTCATCCTGGTCGGGTTGGCCTTTGGTGTTGTGCCCATCCTGGCAGGAGGGGTGCTGGCGCCGCACCGTCCGGACAGCGAGAAACTTTCTCCCTACGAATGCGGCTTCGAGGCCTTCGAGGACGCACGCATGAAATTCGATGTGCGCTATTACCTTGTCGCCATCCTGTTCATCCTGTTCGATCTGGAAATCGCCTTTCTGTTTCCCTGGGCCATCGTGCTGGAGGAGATCGGCCTGGCCGGTTTCGTTGCCATGATGGTGTTTCTCGGCATCCTCGTCGTGGGCTTCATCTACGAATGGATGCGCGGCGCCCTGGAGTGGGAATGATGACGGGTAGCCTGGAATGAGCATCGAAGGCGTCCTCGAGCAGGGTTTCGTCACTGCCAAGGCGGACCAGCTCATCAACTACATGCGCACGGGATCGATGTGGCCGATGACTTTCGGCCTGGCCTGCTGCGCGGTGGAGATGATGCAGGCCGGCGCCTCGCGCTACGACCTCGACCGCTTCGGCATCGTGTTCCGGCCCAGCCCGCGCCAGTCCGACGTGATGATCGTCGCCGGCACGCTGTGCAACAAGATGGCGCCGGCGTTGCGCAAGGTCTACGACCAGATGGCCGAGCCGCGCTGGGTGATCTCGATGGGCTCGTGCGCCAACGGGGGCGGCTACTACCATTATTCCTATTCGGTCGTGCGCGGCTGCGACCGCATCGTGCCCGTGGACATCTACGTGCCCGGTTGCCCGCCCACCGCAGAAGCGCTGCTGTTCGGCATCATCCAGTTGCAGAACAAGATCCGGCGCACCAATACCATCGCCCGCTGAAGACCGATGCCGCAGACCCCGGAAGCCCTTTCCTTGTCGATTGAAAACGCGCTCGGCGAGGCGCTGGTCCAGTCCTTCGTCCGTCTCGGCGAACTGACGCTCATCCTCAAACCCACGCACTATGCGGCGGCCATGCGCACGCTGCGCGACCATCCGGACTGCCGCTTCGAGGAACTCGTCGATCTGTGCGGCATGGACTATTCGGATTACGGCGACGGCGCCTGGGAAGGTTCACGCTTCGCCGTGGTGGTGCATCTGCTCTCGGTGAGCCTCAACCAGCGCGTGCGCGTACGCGTGTTCTGTCCGGACGACGCGCTGCCCCTGGTGGCTTCGGTCACGGAATTGTGGCCGGCTGCGAACTGGTACGAACGCGAAGCCTTCGACCTCTACGGCATCGTGTTCGAAGGTCACCCCGACCTGCGCCGCATCCTCACCGACTACGGTTTCATCGGTCATCCGTTCCGCAAGGATTTCCCGCTCTCGGGCAACGTCGAGATGCGCTACGACCCGACCCAGCAGCGCGTGGTCTACCAGCCGGTGTCGATCGACCCGCGCGAGGTGACGCCGCGTATCGTGCGCGACGACAGCTACGGGGGCGAGCGCTGATGGCTGAAATCCGGAATTACACGATGAACTTCGGTCCGCAGCATCCGGCAGCGCACGGCGTTCTGCGTCTGGTGCTCGAGCTCGACGGCGAGGTGATCCAGCGCGCCGATCCGCACATCGGCCTGCTGCACCGCGCCACCGAGAAGCTTGCCGAACACAAGACCTTCATCCAGTCGGTGCCCTACATGGACCGCCTCGACTACGTGTCGATGATGGTCAACGAGCACGCCTACGTGATGGCGATCGAAAAGCTGCTCGGTATCGAGGTCCCCGAGCGTGCGCAGTACATCCGCGTACTGTTCGACGAAATCACGCGCATCCTGAATCACCTGCTGTGGCTGGGCGCGCATGCGCTCGACGTCGGCGCGATGACGGTCTTCCTCTATGCCTTCCGCGAGCGCGAGGATCTGATGGACTGCTACGAGGCGGTGTCCGGCGCCCGCCTGCACGCGGCCTACTACCGCCCGGGCGGCGTCTACCGCGATCTGCCCGACACGATGCCGCAGTATCAGGCCCAGCACACGCGCAACGAGACGACGCTGCGCGAAATGAACGCCAACCGCCAGGGATCGCTGCTGGATTTCATCGAGGACTTCACCAACCGTTTTCCGGCCTACGTCGACGAATACGAGACGCTGCTGACCGACAACCGCATCTGGAAGCAGCGCACCGTCGGCATCGGCGTCGTCACGCCCGAGCGCGCCAAGGCCCTGGGTTTCACCGGCCCCATGCTGCGCGGCTCCGGCATCGAATGGGATCTGCGCAAGACGCAGCCCTACGAGGTCTACGACCGCATGGATTTCGACATCCCGGTCGGCACCAACGGCGACTGCTACGACCGCTATCTCGTGCGCGTCGAAGAAATGCGCCAGTCCAACCGCATCATCCGGCAGTGCGTCGACTGGCTGCGCAAGAACCCGGGCCCGGTCATCACCTCCAACCACAAGGTGGCGCCGCCGGATCGCCTGTCGATGAAGACCAACATGGAAGAACTCATCCATCACTTCAAGCTCTTCACCGAAGGCATGCACGTCCCGGCCGGCGAAGCCTACGCCGCGGTCGAGCATCCCAAGGGCGAATTCGGCATCTACCTGGTGTCGGACGGCGCCAACAAGCCCTATCGCCTGAAGATCCGCGCGCCGGGCTTTGCGCATCTGGCCGCGCTCGACGAGATGGCGCGCGGCCACATGATCGCCGACGTGGTTGCCATCATCGGCACGCAGGACATCGTATTCGGGGAGATCGACCGTTGATGGCCAAGTCTGACATGGACAGCCTGCGGCTGTCGCAGGAATCGCTCTCGGCCATCGACGCCGAAGTGGCCAAGTATCCTGCCGACCAGAAGCAGTCGGCGGTAATGGGCGCCCTGCGCATCGCGCAGACGGAGAAGGGCTGGCTCACCCCAGAACTGGTCGAATACGTCGCCAACGTCCTCGACATGCCGCCGATCGCCGCCTACGAGGTCGCGACCTTCTACAACATGTACGACACGCAGCCGGTGGGGCGGCACAAGATCACCCTGTGCACCAACCTGCCGTGCCTGCTGCGGGGAGCGGGGGAACTGGGCGAACACCTGAAGCAGAAGCTGGGCGTCGAATTCGGCCAGACCACCGAGGATGGCCGCTATACGCTCAAGGAAGGCGAGTGCATGGGGGCCTGCGGCGATGCGCCGATGTGCCTGCACAACAATCACACCATGCATACGCATCTCACGCCCGACATGGTCGATGCGCTGCTCGACAAGCTGAAGTGACGGTCCGGCCATGAGTCTCATCACCCCCTCCGTCAAAGTCTGTTCCTGGACGCAGGATTTCGACAATCCGGCCTCGCTGGCAACCTACGTCGCCAACGGCGGCTACCAGGCCCTGCGTCGCGTCGTCACCGAAAAAATCCCGGGCGACGACATCATCGCCGAGCTCAAGACCAGCGCGCTGCGCGGTCGCGGCGGTGCCGGTTTTCCGACCGGGCTCAAGTGGAGCTTCATGCCACGCGCCTTTCCCGGTGACAAATACATCGTCTGCAACAGCGACGAAGGCGAACCGGGCACCTTCAAGGACCGCGACATCCTGCGCGACAACCCGCACCAGCTGATCGAAGGCATGGCCATCGCCGGCTACGTGCTGGGTGCGCGCACGGGTTACAACTACATCCATGGCGAGATCTTCGAAATCTACCGGAGCTTCGAGCGTGCCCTGAACGAGGCACGCGAGGCCGGTTATCTCGGCGACAATCTCTTCGGCACCGATTTCTGCTTCCAGCTTCACGCCCACCATGGCTACGGGGCCTACATCTGTGGCGAGGAAACCGCGTTGCTGGAATCGATCGAAGGCAAGAAGGGCCAGCCGCGCTTCAAGCCGCCGTTCCCGGCGAGCTTCGGACTCTATGGCAAGCCGACGACGATCAACAATACCGAGACGCTCGCCAGCGTGCCCTGGATCGTTCAGCACGGCGGCCAGGCCTTCCTCGAACTGGGCAAGCCCAACAACGGCGGCGCCAAGCTGTTCTCGGTCTCCGGCCACGTCAACAAGCCGGGCAATTACGAAGTGGGACTCGGCACGCCGTTCTCCGAACTGCTCGCGATGGCCGGCGGCGTGCGCAACGGACACAGACTCAAGGCGGTGATTCCGGGCGGCTCGTCCGCACCGGTGCTGCCTGCCGGCATCATGATGGACTGCACCATGGATTTCGACTCCATCGCCAAGGCCGGCTCCATGCTGGGCTCCGGCGCGGTGATCGTGATGGACGAGACGGTGTGCATGGTGCGCGCGCTGGAGCGCCTGGCCTATTTCTACCACGAGGAATCCTGCGGCCAGTGCACGCCGTGCCGCGAAGGCACCGGCTGGATGTACCGCGTGATCCACCGCATCGAACACGGCGAGGGGCGGCCCGACGACCTGGACCTGCTCAACAGCGTGGCCAGCCGCATCGGCGGCCATACCATCTGCGCGCTGGGCGATGCCGCCGCGATGCCGGTGCAGAGCTTCCTCAAACATTTCGGCGACGAGTTCGCGTATCACGTCGAACACAAGCGGTGCATGGTGTAAGTATGGCGACGCTCAATATCGAAATCGACGGCAAGCCGCTTCAGGTCGAAAGCGGCGACACCATCATGGATGCGGCCAATCAGGCCGGCATTCCGATCCCGCATTTCTGCTACCACAAGAAATTGTCGATCGCCGCCAACTGCCGCATGTGCCTGGTCCAGGTCGAGAAGGCGCCGAAGCCGCTGCCGGCCTGCGCCACGCCGGTGACCGACGGCATGAAGGTTTCCACCCGTTCGGAGTACGCCATCAAGGCGCAGAAGAGCGTGATGGAATTCCTGCTGATCAACCACCCGCTCGACTGCCCGATCTGCGACCAGGGCGGCGAATGCCAGTTGCAGGATCTGGCGGTGGGCTACGGCGGCTCATCCTCGCGCTATCAGGAAATCAAGCGCGTGGTGCGCGAAAAGAACCTCGGCCCGCTGATCGCCACCGACATGACGCGCTGCATCCATTGCAGCCGCTGCGTGCGCTTCGGCCAGGAGATCGCCGGCGTCATGGAACTCGGCATGGCCGGGCGCGGCGAGCATACCGAGGTGATGCCCTTCCTGGAGACGCAGGTCGCGTCCGAACTCTCGGGCAACGTCATCGACCTGTGCCCGGTCGGCGCGCTCACCAGCAAGCCTTTCCGCTATAGCGCCCGCACATGGGAGCTGTCGCGCCGTCCCTCGATCAGCCCGCACGACAGCCTGGGCTCCAACATCGAGGTGCACGTCAAGGACAACAGGGTCATGCGCGTGCTGCCGCGCGAGAACGAGGACGTCAACGAGTGCTGGCTGTCCGACCGCGACCGCTTCTCCTACGAAGGCCTCAACACGCCCGAGCGACTGACCTGGCCCATGATCAAGCATGAGGGACAGTGGATCGAGACCGACTGGCAGACCGCGCTGCAGTTCGTCGCCGACAGGCTGAAGACCTTCAAGCCAGACGAGATGGGCGCATTGTCCACGCCTTACCGTCCGGCCGAGGAACTCTATCTGCTGCAGAAGCTGATGCGCGGCATGGGCAGCGGTAACGTCGACCATCGCCTGCGCTGGTCGGATTTCTCGCTCGACGAAAAGGCGCGCGGCGGCTTCTGGCTGGGCATGCCGGTCACCTACATGTCGCGTCTGAACCGCATGCTGGTGGTGGGCTCCAACCTGCGCAAGGACCATCCGCTGATGGCGCACCGCATCCGCGAATCGGTGCGCTGGTACGGCGAGCTCAACCTCATCAACGCGCACGAGGACGAGTTCCTCGGCAAGGTGCACGCCAAGCGCATCGTGCCGCCTTCGCAACTGGCTGCTGCGCTGGCGGGCGTGTGCGTCGCGCTGGCGGAAATGAAGGGACAGGCGGTGCCGCCCATTGCGGTCCACGGCGTCGCCGACGACATCGCGCAGAAAATGGCGGCCAGCATTGCCGGCGGCGAGACGCGCGCCGTCTTCCTCGGCAACATGGCGCAGCACCATCCGGGCTATGCGCAAATCCACGCGCTGGCGCAGGAAGTCGCCCGCCTGGCGGGCGCCAGTTTCGGCGTCTTGGGCGAGGCGGCCAACAGCGTCGGCGCCATGGCGGTCGGCGCGGTGCCGCATCACGGCGCGCTGCGCGCCGAGGCAGTGAAAGGCAGGAACGCCGCCGAGATGCTGGCCGATCCGCTCAGGGCCTACCTGTTGCTGGCGGTCGAGGCGGAACTCGACACCCATGATCCCGTCACCGCGATGAAGAGCATCGAAGGCGCGGAATTCGTCGTCGTCATGTCGCCCTACAAGGGCAAATCGCTCGACTACGCCGACGTGCTGCTGCCGATCGCGCCCTGGACCGAAACCTCGGGTACTTTCATCAACACCGAAGGTCGTGTGCAGAGCTTCCAGGCCGTGGTGAAGCCGCTGGGCGAAACCCGGCCGGCATGGAAGGTATTGCGCGTGCTGGGCAACCTGCTGGGCCTGGCCGGCTTCGACTTCAACGACAGCCGCGACGTGCTGCGCGAAGCGCTCGGCGATACGCCTACCGGCAACGTGCAGGCCTATCTGTGCAATGAGGTGAACGGTGTCGCGCCCGCACCTGCGCCGCTGGGCGAGGCGCTGGAACGCGTCGCCGAAGTGCCGATCTACCAGACCGATGCAGTGGTGCGCCGTGCGCCCTCGCTGCAGGTGACGCTCGATGCCGCGCTGCCGGTGGCGCGCATGCATGGCCGCCTAATCGCCCGGCTGGGCCTCACCGAGAATGGCCGCGTGTCGGTGCGCCAGACCGCCTCGGCGCTGACGCTGAAAGTACAGCGCGATGACCACCTGCCCGACAATTGCATCCGCGTGCCCAGCGGCCATCCGCTGACCGCGAGCCTGGGCCCGATGTTCGGCCCGATCACGGCGGAGCCGGTGTGATGGAGACTGCATACATGCAAGGCGCAGGCATCGACTGGGTCGCGATTCAAACCGTCGTCTGGACGCTGGTCAAGATTCTGGCGCTGGTGGTGCCGCTGATGCTGGGCGTGGCCTATCTCACCTACGCCGAGCGCAAGATCATCGGCTGGATGCAGGTGCGCATCGGCCCCAATCGCGTCGGCTTCCAGGGCCTGCTGCAGCCTATCGCCGACGCGGTGAAGCTGCTGATGAAGGAAATCATCATTCCGTCCGGCGCCAACAAGGGCCTCTTCATCCTCGGTCCCATCCTCGCCATCGCACCGGCCCTGGCGGCCTGGGCCGTGATTCCCTTCACCGACCATCTGGTGCTGGCCAACATCGACGCCGGCCTGCTGTACGTGATGGCGATCACGTCCATGGGCGTCTACGGCGTCATCGTCGCCGGCTGGGCCTCCAATTCCAAGTACGCCTTCCTCGGTGCGTTGCGCTCGGCGGCGCAGATCGTGTCGTACGAGATCGCCATGGGCTTCGCCCTGGTCGGCGTGCTCATGGCCGCGCAGTCGCTGAACCTGGTCGACATCGTGCGCGGGCAGGCCGGCGGGTTCTGGCAGTGGTACTTCATTCCCCTGTTCCCGCTCTTCCTCGTCTATCTCATCGCCGGCGTGGCCGAAACCAACCGGGCTCCCTTCGACGTGGCCGAAGGCGAATCGGAGATCGTCGCCGGCTTCCACGTCGAGTACTCCGGCATGGCCTTCGCCGTGTTCTTCCTCGCCGAATACGCCAACATGATCCTGGTCTCGGCGCTGGCCACGCTGATGTTCCTCGGCGGCTGGCTGTCCCCGCTGCCTTTCCTGCCGGACGGCATCCTCTGGTGGCTGCTGAAGACCGGCTTCGTGCTCTTCCTCTTCCTCTGGTTCCGCGCCACCTTCCCGCGCTACCGCTACGACCAGATCATGCGCCTGGGCTGGAAGGTGTTCATCCCCATCACCATCGTCTGGATCGTCGTCGTCGGCGCCATGATGCAGACGCCGCTGGGCCATCTTTTCCACTGAGCGCGCCATGAAAAGACTGACCCAGTTCTTCGGCAGCCTGCTCCTGATCGAGCTCGTGCGCGGCATGATGCTCACCGGGCGCCATCTCTTTGCGCGCAAGATCACCGTGCAGTTTCCGGAAGAAAAGACCCCACAGAGCCCGCGTTTCCGCGGCCTGCACGCGCTACGCCGCTATCCCAACGGCGAGGAGCGCTGCATCGCCTGCAAGCTGTGCGAGGCCGTGTGCCCGGCACTGGCGATCACCATCGAATCGGAAAAGCGCGCCGACGGCACCCGTCGCACCACGCGCTACGACATCGACCTGACCAAATGCATTTTCTGCGGCTTCTGCGAGGAATCCTGTCCGGTCGATTCCATCGTCGAAACCCGCATCCTCGAATACCACGGCGAGAAGCGCGGCGATCTCTACTACACCAAGCCCATGCTGCTCGCCATCGGCGACCAGTACGAAGAGCAGATCGCGAAGGATCGCGCCACCGACGCCAAATTCCGCTGAACCATGACGTATACGACCGCGATCTTCTACTTCTTCGCCGCCATCCTGGTGTTCGCCGGGTTGCGCGTGATCACCGCGCGCAATCCGGTACACGCCGCGCTCTACCTGGTGCTGGCCTTCTTCACCGCGTCCGCGCTATGGATGCTGCTGGAGGCCGAATTCCTCGCCATCGTGCTGGTGCTGGTCTACGTCGGCGCCGTGATGGTGCTGTTCCTGTTCGTGGTGATGATGCTCGACATCAATCTCGACAAGTTGCGCGAGGGCTTCTGGGATTACCTGCCGCTCGCCGGTTTCGTCGCGGTGCTGCTGGTGATCGAAATGGCGCTCATCCTCGGCGGCCGTCATTTCGGCCTGGAGGTGATGGGCACGCCCGCGCCGCATCCCGCCGACTACAGCAACACCCGCGAACTCGGCCGGCTGCTCTACACCGACTACGTCTACGCCTTCGAACTGGCCGCGGTGATCCTGCTCGTCGCCATCGTCGCCGCGATCGCACTGACGATGCGTCGCCGCAAGGACAGCAAGTACATCGATCCCGCCGAACAGGTGAAGGTCAGGCGCAACGACCGCCTGCGCATCGTCAAGATGCCGGCCGTGAAGAAGCCGCAGACCGAGGAAGGGGAGGGCGCATGATTTCCCTGTCGCATTACCTGATCCTGGGCGGCATCCTTTTCGCCATCGCCGTGCTGGGGATCTTCCTGAACCGCAAGAACGTGATCGTTCTCCTGATGGCGATCGAACTGATGCTGCTGGCGGTGAACATGAATTTCATCGCCTTCTCGCACTATCTCGGCGACATCCACGGGCAGATCTTCGTGTTCTTCATCCTCACCGTCGCCGCGGCCGAATCGGCCATCGGGCTCGCCATCCTGGTGGTGCTGTTCCGCAATCTCAAGACCATCAACGTCGACGACCTCGACCACCTGAAAGGCTGACGCGGATGGACATGAAGACGCTCTATCTCATCGTGCCGCTCGCGCCGCTTTTCGGTGCCATCGCCGCGGGCCTGTTCGGCAGGCTCATCGGTCGTACCGGTGCGCACGTCGTCACCATCGCCGGCGTCGCCGTTTCCTTTGTCGCCTCGGTGCTGGTGTTCCAGGACGTGCTCGCCGGCCACACCTACAACGGTACGGTCTACACCTGGATGACGCTGGGCGATCTCAGGTTCGAGGTCGGTTTCCTGATCGACGCGCTCACCGCGATGATGATGCTGGTCGTCACCTTCGTCTCGCTGATGGTGCATGTCTACACCATCGGCTACATGCACGACGATCCGGGCTACCAGCGCTTCTTCTCGTATATCTCGCTGTTCACCTTCTCGATGCTGATGCTGGTGATGAGCAACAACTTCCTCCAGCTCTTCTTCGGCTGGGAGGCGGTGGGCCTGGTGTCCTACCTGCTCATCGGCTTCTGGTACACGAAGGAAACGGCAATCTACGCCAACCTCAAGGCCTTCCTCGTCAACCGCGTGGGCGATTTCGGCTTCATCCTCGGCATCGGCCTGGTGCTGGCCTGGTTTGGTTCGCTCGACTATGCGACAGTGTTCGCCAGGGCGCCGGAGCTTGCCGGCCAGACGATCACGATCTGGCCCGGTTCGCCATGGATGCTGATGAGCGTGATCGGCATCCTGCTGTTCGTCGGCGCCATGGGCAAATCCGCGCAGTTCCCGCTGCACGTCTGGCTGCCCGATTCGATGGAAGGCCCGACGCCGATTTCCGCGCTCATCCATGCGGCGACGATGGTCACGGCCGGCATCTTCATGGTCGCGCGCATGTCGCCGCTGTACGAACTCTCGGACACGGCCCTGGGCTTCGTCATGGTCATCGGCGCGATCACCGCGCTGTTCATGGGTTTCCTCGGCATCGTGCAGAACGACATCAAGCGGGTGGTGGCGTATTCCACGCTGTCGCAGCTCGGCTACATGACGGTCGCGCTCGGGGCCTCGGCGTATTCGGTCGCGGTATTCCACCTGATGACGCATGCCTTCTTCAAGGCGCTGCTGTTCCTCGCCGCGGGCAGCGTCATCATCGCCATGCACCACAACCAGGACATCCGGACCATGGGCGGCCTGCGGAAATACATGCCCATCACCTGGATCACCTCGCTGATCGGCTCGCTGGCACTGATCGGCACGCCTTTCCTGTCGGGTTTCTATTCCAAGGAGAGCATTATCGAGGCGGTGAAGCTCTCGCACCTGCCGGTGGCGAACCTCGCCTACTGGGCGGTACTGATCGGCGTATTCGTCACCGCCTTCTATTCCTTCCGCATGTATTTCCTCGTCTTCCACGGCAAGGAGCGTTTCCGCAACGCCCACCACGACCACGGTCACGACGATCATGGCCACGGCCACGGCGGCGACCCGCACGAAACCCCCTGGGTGGTGACGGGACCCCTGCTGGCGCTCGCGCTGCCTTCGCTTGCGATCGGCTACATGACCATCGAGCCGATGCTGTTCGGCGATTATTTCGGCAAGGCGATCTACGTGTCCGACCGGCATCCCGTGATGCACGAGATGAACCAGGAATTCCACGGTGCCGTGGCGATGGGCCTGCACGCCGTGACCACGCTGCCGTTCTGGCTCGCCGCGGCGGGCGTCGGCCTGGCGGCCTTCTTCTACCTTCGGCGGCCCGACATTCCGGCGGCGCTGGCCAGGCGCTTCGCCTTCCTGCACGGCCTGCTCGTCAACAAATACTGGTTCGACGAACTCTACAGCTTCGTCTTTGCCGGCGGCGCGCGCCTTCTCGGCGGCGGTCTCTGGCGCGGCGGCGACCGTGCGGTCATCGACGGCGCGGTCAATGGCCTGGCCGCCCTGGTGGCGCGCATCGCCCGCGTCGTCCGGTCCTTCCAGTCCGGGTATATCTATCACTATGCGTTCGCCATGCTGATCGGGGTGTTCGCCCTGGTCACCTGGTTCGCGCGGCTGAACTGACACATGGTCGACAACATCCTCACTCTCGTCGTCTGGGTGCCCATCCTTGCGGGCGTGCTGGTGCTGGCCACCGGCTCCGACCGCAACGCGCCGCTGGCCCGCTGGCTGGCGCTGGGCGGTTCGCTGCTGGGCCTGATCGTCGCGATCCCGCTCGCCACCGATTTCGACATCACGAGCTCGGCGATGCAGTTCGTCGAGAAACGATCCTGGATCCCCGCCTTCAACGTGTTCTACCACCTGGGCGTGGATGGCATCGCGATGCCGCTGGTGCTGCTGAACAGCTTCACCACGGTGCTCGTCGTCATCGCCGGCTGGCGGGTGATCCAGGACCGGGTGGCGCAGTACATGGCCGCCTTCCTGATCATGTCGGGCCTCATCAACGGCGCCTTCGCCGCGCTGGACGGCATCCTCTTCTACGTCTTCTTCGAAGGCATGCTGATTCCGCTCTATCTCATCGTCGGCGTATGGGGCGGACCGAACCGCGTCTACGCGGCCTTCAAGTTCTTCCTCTACACGCTTGCCGGCTCGCTGCTGATGCTGGTGTCCTTCGTCTATCTCTACTATCACTCGGGCGGCAGCTTCGACATCCAGACCTGGCACAGGACCACGCTCGGCATGACGGCGCAGACCCTGATGTTCTTCGCCTTCCTGCTGGCCTTCGGGGTGAAGGTGCCGATGTGGCCGGTGCATACCTGGCTGCCGGATGCGCACGTCGAGGCGCCGACCGGCGGCTCGGTGGTGCTGGCCGCGATCACGCTGAAGGTCGGGGCCTACGGCTTCCTGCGCTTCATCCTGCCCATTGTGCCGGACGCCAGCCATCATCTGGCCTGGGTCGTGATCGTGCTGTCGCTGATCGCCGTCGCATATATCGGCCTCGTCGCGCTGGTGCAGTCGGACATGAAGAAACTGATCGCGTATTCGTCGATCGCGCACATGGGCTTCGTCACCCTGGGTTTCTTCCTGTTCAATGAACTGGGCTGGGAAGGCGGACTGGTGCAGATGGTCTCGCACGGCTTCGTCTCCGCCGCGCTCTTCCTCTGCATCGGCGTGATGTACGACCGCCTGCATTCCCGCCAGATCAGCGACTACGGCGGGCTGGTCAACAGGATGCCGGTATTCGCTGCCTTCTTCATGCTGTTCGCCATGGCCAACGCCGGCCTGCCGGCCACCAGCGGCTTCGTCGGCGAGTTCATGGTCATCATGGCCGCGACCAAGGTGAATTTCTGGTTCGCCTTCGTCGCCGCGACCACGCTGATCTTCGGCGCAGCCTACACCCTGTGGATGTACAAGCGCGTGGTGTTCGGCAAGGTGACCAATCCGCACGTCGAAGAGATGCAGGACATCGACGCGCGCGAACGCCTGCTCATGGCCGTGCTCGCCGCGTGCGTGCTGGGCATGGGCCTGTATCCGAAACCCTTCACCGACGTGATGCACGTGACGGTCGTCGATCTCCTGGCGCACGTCGCGCAGAGCAAACTCCCATGAACCTGACGCACTTTGCCCCCGCCCTGCCGGAAATCTTCGTGCTCGCCATGGTGTCGCTGATCCTGGTGATCGACGCGGCCTCGGACGACAGCAAGCGTTACCGGGCCTACGTGCTGTCGCTGCTGACGCTGGCCGGCGCGGCCTTCCTGACGGTGCACGATTTCTCCGGCCTGCCGATGCTGGCCCTGGGCGGCCTGTTCGTCGACGACCCGCTGGCCGACGTGTTGAAGCTGTTCCTGTATCTCAGCACGGCAGCGGTGATGGTCTATGCGCGCGATTACCTGCGCGCGCGCGGGCTGTACAAGGGCGAGTTCTACGTACTGGTCCTGTTCGCCCTGCTCGGCATGATGGTCATGGTGTCGGCGAGCCACTTCCTCACGCTCTACCTCGGGCTCGAACTGCTCTCGCTGTCGCTGTACGCCATGGTGGCGCTGCAGCGCGATTCCGCCGTGGCGACCGAGGCTGCGATGAAGTATTTCGTGCTCGGCGCGCTGGCCTCCGGCATGCTGCTCTACGGCATGTCCATGGTCTACGGCGTCACCGGTTCGCTTTCGCTCGGCGACATTGCGCAGAACCTGGCCGACGGCACCGACCTGCGCGTTCCGCTGGTGTTCGGCATCGTCTTCATCGTCGCCGGTCTCGCCTTCAAGCTCGGCGCCGTGCCCTTCCACATGTGGGTGCCCGACGTCTATCACGGTGCGCCGACCGCCATGACGCTGTTCATCGGCTCCGCCCCCAAGATTGCCGCCTTCGCCTTCGTCGTGCGCATCCTTGGGCAGGGGCTGGAATCGCAGCTCGCCGAATGGCGCGACATGCTGGTCATCCTCGCCGTGCTGTCGATGGCCGTGGGCAACCTCGCCGCCATCGCGCAGAGCAACCTCAAGCGCATGTTCGCCTACTCGACCATCTCGCACATGGGTTTCATGCTGCTCGGCATCCTGGCCGGCACGCAGAACGGCTACGGCAGCGCCATGTTCTACGTGCTGGTCTACGCGCTGATGAGCCTGGGCGGCTTCGGCATGATCCTGCTGCTGTCGCGCGCGGGCTTCGAGGCCGACCGGCTCGACGATTTCAGGGGCCTCAACCGCCGCAGCCCCTGGCTCGCCTTCCTGATGCTGCTGCTGATGTTCTCGATGGCGGGCATTCCGCCCACGGTCGGTTTCTACGCCAAGCTTTCCGTGCTGCAGGCCGTGGTCGAAATCGGCTACGTCTGGCTGGCGGTGGCCGCCGTCGTGTTCTCGCTGGTCGGCGCCTTCTACTACCTGCGCATCGTCAAGCTCATGTATTTCGACGAGCCGCACGATACCGCCCCGCTGACCGGAAGTGCCGAGGCGCGCGCGCTGATGTCGATCAATGGCCTGGCCGTGCTGGCACTGGGCATCCTGCCGCAGCCCCTGATGGCAATTTGCATCCGGGCCGTCCGCCTGTCGTTCTGAACTTCCCCGGGGCGCTGCGGTCTGCCCCGCTTATTCCCTGGATTGCGCATACCTGTGAATTTCTCCACCACCCTGCTTCTCGTGCTGGCCATTCTTGCCGCCAACCTGCCGTTTCTGGTCGAACGGATTTTCTTCGTGGTGCGTCCGGCTTCTGGCAACAAGAATTTCGGCTGGCGCCTGCTCGAGCTGGTGGTCTTGTTTTTCGTGACCGGCGGCATCGCCATGCTGCTGGAAAGCAAGCTCGGCGACATACACCGGCAGGGCTGGGAGTTCTATGCCGTCAACGCCGCGCTGTTCGTGGTGTTCGCCTATCCGGGCTTCGTTTACCGCTATCTCTGGCGGCACCGGGGCGCCTGAAGATGGAAACCGAATTCCGCCTGCGTGGCGAACACGTCGCCCTGTGCGACCTGCTCAAGCTCACCGGCATTGCCCACAGCGGCGGGCAGGGCAAGCAGATGATCGCCGGCGGGGAAGTGACGGTCGACGGCCAGCCGGAAAGCCGCAAGACGGCGAAGATCCGGGCAGGGCAGATCGTGCGCTGCCTCGGGCAGAGCGTGCAGGTACTGGCGGCCGAAACCTAGAGAAAGCAGAAAAAATAGCGGCCGGCATCGTATTCCACCGCCAGCCGCGCGCCGCGATTCAGCGCGTAATCCCAGGAGCCCCTGGTCGCGCAGCCCTCGTGGCATTCGCTCACGCCGGCCGGCGATTCCAGATCGCGTTCGCGGTCGTACCACGAAAGCAGCATGGTGTCGTCGCCCAGCCGGTGCTGTGCGACGGCCGTCGCCAGTTTCAGTGCGGCGTTGAAGTCGAGTCCGAGTTCGGCCGTATCCAGGCGCAGGGTTTTCACAGCAGGGCCTTGAGCGCGTAGAGCATGTCCAGCGCCGCCTTGGGCGTGAGCGCGTCCGGGTCGAGTTCGCGCAGCTGGTCGAGCGCGGGATGCGGCGGCGGGACGTCGTTGGGCAGGTGGGCGGCGAAGAGGTCGCCCTGCGGGCCCGGCTGCAGCTGGGCGTCTTCGAGCTCGCGCAGGTGGCGGCGCGCGGCGTGGATGACCGGGCCGGGCACGCCGGCCAGGCGCGCGACCTGGATGCCATAGCTCTGCGACGCCGGGCCGTCCTCGACCGCGTGCAGGAACACCAGGTCGGTGCCGTGTTCCTTGGCGTCGAGATGCACGTTGGCGAGCTGCTTGTATTCGTTCGCCAGTTGCGTGAGTTCGAAATAATGCGTGGCGAAGAGCGTGAAGGCGCGCGTGGCGGCGACGAGGTGGCGCGCCACCGCCCAGGCGAGCGCGAGGCCGTCGAAGGTCGAGGTGCCGCGCCCGATCTCGTCCAGCAGCACCAGGCTGTTGGCGCTGGCGTTGTGCAGGATGTGCGCGGTTTCGGTCATTTCCACCATGAAGGTCGAACGTCCGCCGGCCAGGTCGTCCGAGGCGCCGATGCGGGTGAATATCTGGTCGATGTCGCCGATCCGCGCCGAGGTGGCCGGCACCCAGAGTCCGCAGCAGGCCAGCAGCGTGACCAGTGCGACCTGTCGCATGTAGGTCGATTTGCCGCCCATGTTGGGACCGGTGATGAGGAGCATCTGGCGGCCACGGCTGAGCACGACGTCGTTGGGGATGAAATGCGCGACCTGCGCCTCGACCACGGGATGGCGTCCGCCACGGATGGTGATGCCGGCTTCCTCGCTGTATTCGGGCGCGCAGAGTCCGAGCGTGCCGGCGCGCTCCGCCTGGCTGGCCAGGACGTCGAGTTCGGCGAGCGCGGCGGCGATGGCGAGCAGGGCGGGGACGTGCGGTGTCAGCGCATCGAGCAGGCCGTCGAACAGGAGTTTCTCGCGCGCCAGCGCCCGGTCCTGTGCCGATAGCGCGCGGTCCTCGAAAGCCTTCAGTTCCGGCGTGATGTAGCGCTCGGCGTTTTTCAGCGTCTGCCGGCGGCGGTAGTCGTCCGGCACCGGCGTCTTGTCGGCCTGTGCGCGGCTGACCTCGATGTAGAAGCCGTGGACCCGGTTGTATTCGACCTTGAGATTGCCGATGCCGCTGCGCGCGCGTTCGCGCGTTTCCAGTTCCAGCAGGAAGGCGCCGGCGTCGCGTGTCAGCGCGCGCAGTTCGTCGAGCTCGGCGTCGAAGCCGTCGGCGATCACGCCGCCTTCGCGCAGCACGCTGGCGGGTTCCGGCTGGACCGCGCGGACGAGCAGGGCGTGCAGGTCGGGGCGGGCGGCCAGTTGATTGCGCAGATCCGACAGGCGCGCGTCGTCGTCCGGCACGGCGGCCGCGAGATCGGGCAGTAGCGCGAGCGTGTCGCGCAGACCCGAGAGATCGCGCGGACGGGCATTGCGCAGCGCGATGCGCCCGCCGATGCGCTCGACATCGGCGCAACTCCTCAGCTGACGGGCAAGCGCCATGGCGGTATCGGGCGCGCTGGCGAGCGTGCCGATGGCATCGCGCCGGCGGGTTAGCACTGCGCGGTCGCGCAGCGGGTGGTGCAGCCAGTGGCGCAGCAGGCGCGTGCCCATGCCGGTGGCGGTGGTGTCGAGT
>WBZX01000163.1_pt1 | contig 63383 bp, 53 predicted proteins | sample 5204211 | NCBI WGS metagenome assembly WBZX01 (sample SAMN12344362, study PRJNA552823) | activated sludge metagenome | biome: Activated sludge suspended growth; feature: Nitrification reactor; material: Wastewater; isolation source: activated sludge from nitrification reactor of wastewater...
CGATGATCGCCAACGTTCACGCGGCCATCCAGCACGTCAAGGCCGCTGCGGAGCAGTTGCCAACACTCGACCGCTGGGCAGCCCTGCTGGCCTACATCTGCCAACGCATCGTCGGTCAGATCGGCTTGCCTACCCCGCCCCCGACCCTCGCAGCGTCGGGGTAGCTGCTGTTTTTAGGATGACAGCAATACCGCCGCAACCGGAAACTCAAACGTCCGCGGCCCGCCGCAGCGTGTCCATCACCGGACGGCGCAACACTTCACGCAGCCCCCACCAACCCGCCGACAGCGCCAAGCCAGCCCCAGCGGCCGTGCCCACGGCGGGCACCCACCAGGGTGCGGTCCAGGTGAACTCGAAGGCGTAGCGGGCCAGCAGGGCACCCACGCCCATCGCAGCGCAGGTGGCCAGCAGGCCGGCCAGCGCGCCCAGGCCCAGCAACTCGGCGCGCTGCACCTGGCCCAGCAAACGGCTGCCGGCACCGCAGGCGCGCATCACGGCGTACTCGCGTGAGCGGGCCTCGCGGGTGGCCGTGACGGCCGCGAACAGCACCGCCAGGCCGGCGGCCAGCGTGAAGGCAAAGAGGTATTCCACCGCCTGCACCACCTGGTCCAGCACCTTGCGCACCTGGGCCAGCGAGGCGCTCACATCCACCGTCGTGATGTTGGGAAACTGGCGGCTCAGCGCGCTGTCGAAACCCTGGTCGTTGGCGATGTGGAAGGCCGCCATCCAGGTGGTGGGCAGGTTGGGCATCGCGGCCACCGGGAACATCACGAAGAAGTTGGCGCGCATGGAACCCCAGTCCACCTTGCGCAGGCTGGTGATGCGGCCTTCGTGCTTCTGGCCGCCCATGTCGAACTGCAGCGTGTCGCCCAGCTTCAGGCCCAACGTCTTGGCCAGGCCCTGCTCCACGCTGATGCCCTCAGGCTCCTCGGGCGTCCACTTGCCGTCCACCACGAGGTTGTGCGGCGGCAGCTCGGGCGCATGGCTGAGGTTGAATTCGCGCTCCACCAGACGGCGGGCGTTCTCGTTCGCCAGCAGACGAGGGCTGGGCGGCTCGCCGTTGATGGCCACCAGGCGGCCGCGGATCATGGGGAAGCTGTCGTGCGCGCCCACGCCGGCGGCCTTGAGTGCGGCCTCGAAGTCGTTCAACTGATCCGGCTGCACGTTGATGACAAAGCGGTTGGGCGCATCGGGCGGCGTGGCCTGGCGCCAGCTGTCGATCAAATCGGTGCGCAGCAGCACCAGCAGCACCAGGGCCATCAGGCCCACGGCCAGGGACGAGACCTGCAGCACCGCGTAGGCCGGCCGGGCCGCGATCTGGCGCGTGGCCAGCACCAGCCAGCGCGGCGCGCGCGTCTCGGGCACCGAGCGGCCCAGCAGACCCACGGCCAGCCAGGCCAGGCCAGCAAACACCAGTGCCGCCACCGCAAAACCGCCCACGGCGATGGCGCCCAGCACCACGTCCTGCGACACCGCCATCAGCAGCGCGGCGAACGCGGCAGCGCCCGCCAACAACACACCCATGGAGGCGGCCTTGAGCCCGCCCACGTCGCGGCGGATGACGCGCAGCGGCGGCACCTGGGCCAGTTGCAGCACCGGTGGCAAGCCAAAACCCAGCAGCAGCGTCATGCCCACGCCCAGGCCGAACAGGGCCGGCAGCGGCCCCGGCGGCGGCAGGCCGGCGGGCACCAGGCTGCCCAGCAGGCTGAGGAAAAGGTAGTGCGTGGCGAAGCCCAGCAGCGCGCCCAGCCCGCTGGCCAGCAGGCCCAGCGCGGCGAACTCCAGGCTGTAACTCAGCGCGATGCGGCGCTGCGACAGGCCCAGCACGCGCAGCATGGCGCAGTCGTCCAGATGGCGCTGGGCAAAGTCGCGTGCGGCGATGGCCACGGCCACGGCGGCCAGCAGCGCGGCCAGCAAGGCCACCAGGTTGAGGAACTTGCCGGCACGGTCCAGCGTCTGGCGCATCTCGGGGCGGCCGGTGTCCAGCGTCTCCACCCGCATGCCCTTGATGTTGCCGGCCGCCATCGCCGCCTGGGCCCAGCGCGCAAAGCCCTGCGCGGCGGCTTCACGGCCCAGCGGCGCGGCCACGGCCAGCCGGTAGCTCACCCGGCTGGCGGGCTGCACCAGGCCGGTGGCGGCCAGGTCGGCCTGGTTCAGCATCACGCGCGGCGCAAAGCTGCTGAAGCCGTTGCCGCGGTCGGGCTCCAGCACGATGAGGCGGGTGATCTTCAGCGAGGCATCGCCCAGCAGCAGCGCGCCGCCCAGCTTCAGGTTGAGCGCAGCGAGCACGGGCTCGTCCACCCAGACCTGGCCGGGCGCGGGCTGGGCTTGCACTTCGCGGCTGGGTGCGTCGGGGGCATCGCGCACCATCAGCGCGCCGCGCAGCGGGTAGCCCGCCCCCACGGCCTTCACGGCCACCAGGCGCACGCCGCCGCCTTGGGCCTCGGGCGCACGGGCCATGCTGGGGAAGCTGGCCGAGCGCGTCACGGCCAGACCGGCCGCGCGGGCGCGCTGCTCGAACTCGGGAGGCGCGGGCTGGTCGCTGCTGATCACCACGTCGCCGCCCATCAGGGCTGCAGCATCACGTGTCAGGCCGGCCTGCAGGCGGTCGGCAAAGAAGCCCACGGCCGTCAGTGCGGCCACCGCCAGCAGCACGGCCACCAGCACCAGGCGCAGCTCGCCGGCGCGGAAGTCGCGCAGCGTCTGCCTGAGGGCCAGGCGCCAGACGGAAGGGGCGGATGGAACGGGGTTAGGCAGGGTCTGCATGGGCCGGCACGGTACACGAAGCGCGCAGGCTGGCAGTGCGGCGGGGCATCCGGCCCGGGTTGAACGCTGCATGCAAGCTGCGCGAACGACGCCGTGCGGGCCAGATGCTTCAATGGAGCCCATCATGCAAGCCACCTCAACCACCCCGCTGCCCACCCTCTACATCTCGCATGGCTCGCCCATGACGGCGCTGGACGGCGGCCCCGCTGGCCAGTACTGGCGCGACCTGGGCCCGGCCACCACGGCGGCCTTTGGCAAGCCCAAGGCCATCCTGGTGGTCTCGGCGCACTCGCTCACCCGCGAGCCGGTGCTGCTGGCGGCTGAGCGGCACGAGGCCGTCTACGATTTCGGCGGCTTCCCCGACGCGCTCTACCAGCTGCGCTACGACGCCCCCGGCGCGCCAGCACTGGCCCAGCGCGTGGCCGGCCTGTTGGCCGCTGCCGGCCTGCCCGCCCATGTGGTGAACGAAGGCGGCCTGGACCATGGCATCTGGACGCCGCTGCGCTCCATGTACCCCGACGCCGACATCCCCGTGCTGCCGCTGGCCTGGCCGCCCAACTGGTCGCCGGCCCAACTGTTTGCGCTGGGCCAGGCGCTCTCACCCTTGGCCAGCGAGGGCGTGCTCATCATCGGCAGCGGCGCCATGACCCACAACCTGCGGCTGTGGGCCGGCGGCCGTGGGCCGATCGATGCGCCCGAGCACCCCGAGAGCGCGGCTTTCCGCAACTGGTTCCTGGACCACACCGTGGCCCACGACTGGCCGGCGCTGTTCGACTACCGCGCCCGGGCTCCGCACGCCGCCCACATGCACCCCACCGACGAGCACCTGCTGCCCTTCTACGTGGCGGCCGGTGCGGCGGGCAGTGCCGAGGCCCCGGCGGCACGGGTGCACGCCAGCGTCACCTGGGGCCACCTGGCCATGGACGTGTACGCCTTTGGCCCCGGCGGCCAGGCCCTGGCCGACACCCGGGTGGCCGCCACGGCGGGGTAAGCTGGCCGGCATGGACATCCATGCCGCCCGCCGCGAACTGCACACCGAGCGCCTCTGGCTGCACACGGGCCACGAGGGCCTGGCCCAGGCGCTGTGCGACTTCCATGTGCGCAACCGCACCCACCTGGCGCCCTGGGATCCGCCGGTGCCCGAGAACTTCTTTACCGAGGCCACGCAGGCCGAGCGCATACGCCAGGGGCTGGCGAACTTCGACAACGGCAGCGGCCTGCGCTACTGGCTCTCGCCGGCCGACGACCCGAGCCGGGTGGTGGGCTCGATCCACGTCAACCAGGTCTCGCGCGGTGCCTTCTACAGCGCCATGTTGGGCTACTCGCTGGACGCAGCGCTGCAGGGCCAGGGCTTGATGCACGAGGCGCTGGGTGCGGTGATCGCAGAGGTGTTTTCACCGCGCTTCAACCTGCACCGCCTGCAGGCCGCCTACCAGCCCAACAATGTGCGCAGTGGCGCGGTGCTGGAGCGCCTGGGCTTTGAGCACGAAGGCCTGGCGCGCGACTATCTGTTCATCAACGGCGCCTGGCGTGACCACTGCATCACGGCGCTGCGCAACCCGGCGTTCTTCAGGCCCAGCGGCTGGCTTTGAACCCGTCATTCCGCCAGGCTTGCCCGTCATTCCCGCGCAGGCGGGAATGACGAATCCAATCAGTGCATCGCCGGCACGCTGCCCACCACGCCCTGCACAAACCAGTTCATCTGCGCGATCTGCGCATCGGCCATCGTGCCGCTGGCCTGCCTGACCTGGCCCTGGTTGTCCAGCAGCTTGCCCGAGAAGGGAGCAAAGCGACCGGCGATGATTTCTTTCTCCTTGGCCTGCACGGCCTTCACCGCGTCGGCCGGCAGAGTTTTGCTCAGGGCCGAGAGCCGCACCTGGCCTTCGCGCATGCCGCCCCACTGGGCCTGCGGCTTCCACTGGCCGGCCAGCACCTCGCGCGCGGTGCGGGTGTAGAAGGCGCCCCACTGGTGGGTGACCGAGGCCATCTGCGCATGCGGTGCAAAAGCGCTCATGTCGCTCTGGTAGGCCAGCAGCTTCACGCCTTTCTCTTCGGCCACCTGCGGCACGGCCGGCGAACCGCAGTGGTAGCTGAGCACGTCCACACCCTGGTTCACCAGGGCCAGCGCGGCGTCGCGCTCACGGGCGGGGTCGAACCAGGTGTTCAGCCACACCACCTTCACCTGGGCCTGCGGGTTCACCGCGCGCATGCCCAGCGCAAAGGCGTTGATGCCCTGCACCACCTCGGGCACCGGGAAGCCGGCCACATAGCCGGCCACACCGCTCTTGCTGCTGTGGCCAGCCACCATGCCGGCCAGGTAGCGGGCCTCGTAGTAGCGCGAATCGTAGGTGCCCAGGTTGGCGGCCTGCTTGTAGCCGCCGGCGTGCTCGAACTTCACCGCCGGGAACTCGGCCGCCACCTTCAGCGCCGGCTCCAGGTAGCCAAAGCTGGTGGCGAAGATCAGTTGGTGGCCCTGGGTCGCCAGGTCGCGCATCACGCGCTCGGAATCGGCCCCTTCGGCCACGGCCTCCACCACCGTGGCCTTCACGTTGGCACCCAGCTCGCGCAGCATCTCGCGCCGGCCCAGGTCGTGCTGGTAGCTCCAACCGGCCTGGCCCACCGGGCTGACGTAGACGAAGGCCACCTTCAAGGGCGCCTTGGCCGGCTCGGCCGCGCGGGTGAACAGGGGGGAAAGGCTCAGTGCGAGGGCGCCGCAGAACGCGAGCGCGCGCATGAGGTTTTTGTGCATGGTGTTCCTCTACATGGCCCCGGGGTTGAAATGCAAACGCGGACGGTGGGGGCACACCGTCCGCGCGAGGCCTGGATTATCGGCCATGCGTGCAAGCCCTGCCCCGGCCAGGCCTTGGCGGGGGGCGTTTCAGTCGTAGCATGCCGCCTGGGCCTGCACCCGGGCCCGCACGCCGAAAATGACAGCACCCTGTCCCCGCACAGCACCCCAGGAGGAACCACATGCCCGCACCCGCCCGTCGCCCTGCCCTGCCGAGTTCTGTCCTATTGATGGCCACCCTGGCCTTGGCCGCAGCCACTGCCACCCCTGCGCTGCAAGCCAAGACCCTGGTGTACTGCGCCGAAGGCTCGCCCGAGAACTTCACGCCCGCGCTCAACACCACCGGCACCAGCTTTGACGCGGCCCGCCCGGTGTACGACCGCCTGACCCACTTCACCCGCGGCAGCACCCAGGTGGAGCCCGGCCTGGCCGAGAGCTGGACGGTGTCGCCCGACAGCAAGACCTTCACCTTCAAGCTGCGCAAGGGCGTGAAGTTCCACAGCGTGCCCGGCTTCACGCCCACGCGCGACTTCAACGCCGACGACGTGCTGTGGAGCTTTGAGCGGCAGTGGAAGGCCGACCATGCCTACGCCAAGGTCTCGGGCGGCAAGTACGACTACTTCGCCGACATGGGCCTGAAGGACGACCTGGTGTCGCTGGAGAAGGTGGACGACCTCACCGTGCGCATGACCCTGGCCAAGCCCAACGTCACCATGCTGGCCAACCTGGCCATGGACTTCGCCGCCATCGGCTCGGCCGAGTACGCCGCCCACCTGGCCAAGCTGAACAAGAAGGAGCAGTTCGACCAGGTGCCCGTGGGCACCGGCCCCTTCAGCTTCGTCACCTACCAGAAGGACGCCGTCATCCGCTACAAAGCCTTCAAGCCCTACTGGGGCCAGGGTAGCGAACGCGCCCTGGTGGACGACCTGGTCTACGCCATCACGCCGGACGCCACCGCCCGCACCAGCAAGCTCAAGGCCGGCGAATGCCACTTCAGCGGCTACCCGCGCCCGGCCGACCTGCCCGAGCTGCAGAAAGACACCGGCCTGAAGGTCATCAGCTTACCCGGCCTGAACATCGCCTACTGGGCCTTCAACACCCAGAAGCCCCCGTTCGACAAGAAGGAGGTGCGCCAGGCCTTCAGCATGGCCATCGACAAGGCCGCCATCTTGAAGGACGTGTACCTGGGGGCCGGCACCGGCGCCAAGAACCTGATCCCGCCCACGCTCTGGGGCTACAACAACACGGTGAAAGACTGGCCGCACGACCCCGAGAAGGCCAAGGCCCTGCTGGCCAAGGCGGGCGTGAAGACGCCGCTGGACGTGGACCTCTGGTACATGCCCGTGCAGCGCCCGTACAACCCCAACGCCAAGCGCATGGCCGAGATGATGCAGGCCGACCTGGCCAAGATCGGCGTCAACGCCAAGCTGGTCACCTACGAGTGGGGCGAGTACCGCAAGCGCCTGCAGCAAGGCGAGCACCTCACCGGCATGCTGGGCTGGAATGGCGACAACGGCGACCCCGACAACTTCTTCTTCCTGCACAGCTGCGATGCCGCCCGCCCCGGCGGCCAAAACCTCTCCAAGTGGTGCCACAAGGGCTTTGACGAGAAGCTGGAAAAGGCCCGCACCCTCACCGACAACAAGGCCCGCGCCAAGCTGTACGAGGAGATGCAGGTCATCGAGCGTGAGGAAGCGCCCGACTACAAGATCGCCCACTCGGTGGTGTACGAGGTGATGCGCAAGGAAGTGACGGGCTACAAGCAGAGCCCGTTCAATTCGCATGAGTTCAAGGGCGTGGATTTGAAGTGACCGCCGGGTGCTGAAGTTCCTGCTGCGCCGCCTGGCGCTCACCCTCCCCACCTTCTTCGCGCTGATGTTCGTCACCTTCGTGGCGATACGTCTGGTGCCGGGCGACCCGGTGGAGGTGCGGGTGGGCGAGCGCGGCATCTCGCCCGAGCGGCTGGCCGCCTTTCGCCACGAGCTAGGGCTGGACCAGCCGGTGTGGAAGCAGTTTGCCGATTACTGCGGCCAGCTGCTGCACGGTGATTTCGGCACCTCGCTGGCCACCAACCAGAGTGTGCTCACCGAGTTCGCCGCGCTGTTCCCGGCCACGCTGGAGCTGAGCTTCTTCGCCATGCTGTTCGCGGCGCTGATCGGTCTGCCGGCCGGCACCATCGCCGCCGCCAAGCGCGGCACCTGGTTCGACCAGGGGCTGATGGGCCTGTCGGTCACCGGTTACTCCATGCCCATCTTCTGGTGGGGCCTGCTGCTCATCATGTTCGTGGGTGAGCGCTGGGGGCTCACGCCGGTGTCGGGCCGCATCGACCTGATCAAGTTCTACTTCGAGCCCGTCACCGGCTTCATGACCATCGACGCCTGGCTCAGCGGCCAGCCCGGCGCGGTGAAGGACGCCCTGCACCACCTGGTGCTGCCCGCCATCGTGCTGGGCACGGTGCCGCTGGCCGTGGTGGCGCGCATGACACGCTCGGCCATGCTGGAGGTGCTGGGCGAAGACTATGTGCGCACCGCGCGCGCCAAGGGCCTCTCAAGCTGGCGCGTGGTGGGCCTGCATGCGCTGCGCAACGCGCTGATCCCGGTCGTCACCGTCATCGGCCTGCAGGTGGGCGCGCTGATGGCCGGCGCGGTGCTGACCGAAACCATCTTCTCGTGGCCCGGCGTGGGCAAGTGGCTGATCGAGTCCATTGCCCGGCGCGATTACCCGGCTCTGCAGGGCGGGGTGATGCTGGTGTCGAGCGTGGTGATAGGCGTGAACCTGTTGGTCGATTTGACGTACGGGCTCATCAACCCGCGGATTCGTCATGCTTGAAAACTTTCCCCGCCCCCTTCGTCATTCGCGCGCCTCCTCTCGTCATTCCCGCGAAGGCGGGAATCCACAGTCCGCCACAACCTGGATTCCCGCCTTCGCGGGAATGGCGGTGTGCGCATGACTTTGTCCGCGACCCCGACCGAGGCCACCACCCCGCCCTCGCCGCTGCGCCAGTTCTGGCAGGCCTTCCGCGAAAACCGCGGCGCCGTGATGGGCTTGGCCGTGGTGGCCTTTGTGGTGCTGCTGGCCCTGCTGGCCGACGTGGTGGCGCCGCACTCGCCCACCGAACAGTTCCGCGAGGCGGTGCGCGCCGCGCCCGCCTGGGCCGAAGGCGGCAGCACGCAGTTCCTGTTCGGCACCGACAGCCTGGGCCGCGACATGCTCTCGCGCCTCATCCACGGCGCCCGCATCTCGCTGCTGATCGGCCTGTCGGTGATGGGCGTGTCCTTCGTGGTGGGCGTGGGCCTGGGCCTGGCCTGCGCTTCGCTCGGCCAGGCGGTGGACGTGCTGATCACCCGCGTGATGGACCTGATCATGGCCGTGCCCAGCCTGGTGCTGGCCATCCTGGTGGTGGCGGTGCTGGGCCCCAGCCTCACCAACACCATCGTCGCCGTCACCATCGTCACGCTGCCGCGCTACGTGCGGCTGCTGCGCGCCTCGGCCCTGGCCGAGCTGCAGAAGGACTACGTCACCGCCGCGCGTGTGGCCGGCGTGGGGCCGTGGCGGCTGATGTTCAAGACCGTGCTGCCCAACTGCCTGGCGCCACTGATCGTGCAGGCCGCGTTGGGCGTGTCGGACGCGATTCTGGAGGCTGCTGCCTTGGGCTTCCTGGGCCTGGGCGCGCAGCCGCCCACGGCCGAGTGGGGCACCATGCTGGCCGACGCGCGCGAGTTCATCCGCTCCGACCCCTGGCTGGTGACCCTGCCCGGCCTGGCCATCCTGGTCACCGTGGTGGCCATCAACCTGATGGGCGACGGCCTGCGCGATGCGCTGGACCCGAAGATGCGCAGATCATGAGCAACGCCCCACTCTTGGACATCGAGGGCCTGAGCGTCCGCTTCGCCACGCGCGGCGGCGCCTTCCAGGCCGTGGACGGCGTGGACCTGCGCGTGGCACCCAACGAGGTGCTGGCCATCGTCGGCGAATCGGGCTCGGGCAAATCGGTGGCCATGCTGGCCATCATGGGCCTGCTGCCGTGGACGGCCACCGTCACCGCCCAGCGCATGGTGTTCGATGGGCAGGACCTGCTGGCCATGACGCCCAAGCAGCGCCGTGCGCTGATCGGCAAGGACGTGGCCATGGTCTTCCAGGAGCCGATGAGCTCGCTGAACCCCTGCTTCACCGTGGGCTGGCAGATCGGCGAGGCGCTGGCGGCCCACACCGCGCTGAACCGCGCCCAGCGCAAGGCCCGCGTGGTGGAGCTGCTGGAGCAGGTGGGCATCCCTGACGCCGCGCGCCGCGCCAGCGCCTTTCCGCACCAACTCTCGGGCGGCATGTGCCAGCGCGTGATGATCGCCATGGCCCTGGCCTGCAAGCCACGGCTGCTGATCGCCGACGAGCCCACCACCGCGCTGGACGTGACCATCCAGGCGCAGATCATGGATTTGCTGCAGACGCTGCGCCGCGACACCGGCATGGCCCTGGTGCTGATCACCCACGACCTGGGCGTGGTGGCCGAAGCCGCCGACCGCGTGCTGGTGCAGTACGCCGGGCGGCCGGTGGAGCAGCAGACCGCCAGCGGTTTGTTCCAGGACCCGCACCACCCCTACACCGCCGCGCTCCTGGCCGCCCTGCCCGAGCGCGCCCAGCATGGTCAGAAGCTGCAGGCCATCGACGGCCTGGTGCCCGGCCAGCACGACCGGCCTGCTGGCTGCTTGTTCGCGCCGCGCTGCGCCCACGCCACCGCGCGGTGCCAGCAGCAGGCGCCTGCGGCCGCCACGGCCGAGCTGGGCCGCGCGCTGTGCCACACGCCGCTGCGCCAGGGTGTGCCACTGGCCATGGAGTTCCACACGCCATCATGCTGAATCAGCCGCCCGTTCTTCCTTTGATGGGTAGTCCATGAAGCATCTCAAGATCCTGGCCTTGCTATCGACCTTGGCGCCGCTCTTGTCGTTCGCCACCGCGAGCCGGCAGGACATCTACTTCGCCCGTGGCGACTTTGCGTCGGAGCGGTCGGTGCCCATTGCCGTGCTCGCCACGGTGAAGTTCGGCGGCACTCCCTGCAGCGTCCAGATCGACACCGGCATGAACGACGCCTTCGCGTGGCACATCGATCAGGCTGTGACACAAGACGAAACGCTGGAGATTGAGCTGGGCACGCTTCGCCGGTCGGTCCCCGTGAACGCCAACTTGCGTGAGCGCATCGGCCGTTGCAGCATCGGCAGTCCGGTGGCCTCACTTGGCAATGCCTTCTTTGAGGCAGGCACGCTGGAGATTGATTTCGCCGGTTCGAAACTGACCTACACGTCAGGTTCGAAGCTCAAGCCAAACTCGGCTTCGGGGCATTTTCGATATGCCCAATGGGGCCCCGAAGGCGGCCACGTCCTGGTCCATGTCACGGCCCCAGGGCCACTTCCCGCCCAGGCGCTGCTCGACACAGGCTCTTTGCGCATTGATCTTGCCGTCCACGACCGCCATGTTTGGCGGGCACTCACACAGCGCGCAAAAACTTCCCCTGAACGTTTTCCCATTTGGGCCTGGGGTCGTCAACTTCAGTGCCTGAAGCAGGCCGCCACAAGGCCCATCTCGTTCCAGGAAGACCAGAAGACTTTTCCCGTCGTCACCTATTGCCCGACGCTGGGCTTCCGGCCAATGGAGCCGGTGCTTGGGACCGTAGGCATGCGCCGGTATCTCCGCGGAAGCATCGCCATTGACTACCCAGCAAGGCTTTGGCGCGGCACTGCGTCTGCTTCTGAGTGACGACACCCCCACCGCACCCTGCCAGCCAAATCGAGCGCAGCCAGCAGCCATGGTCAATATAACTTCAAAGATGAACACGGCCACGCCCGTGCTGCAGGCGCAAGACCTCAAGCGCGAATACCACGTCTCACGCGGCCTGTTCGGCGGCGAGGCCACGGTGCACGCGCTGGACGGCGTGTCGTTCAGCGTGCAGGCAGGCCAGACGCTGGCCGTGGTGGGCGAATCGGGCTGCGGCAAGAGCACGCTGGCGCGGCTGCTGACGATGATTGAGCCACCCACTGCCGGCCAGTTGCTGATCGACGGCGTGGACGTGGCCCAGGCCGATGCCGCCACGCGCCGCACGCTGCGTCGGCAGATCCAGATCGTGTTCCAGAACCCCTATGGCTCGCTGAACCCTCGCCAGACGGTGGGCGACGCGCTGGTGGAGCCGCTGCTGGTGAACAGCCTGGGTGCAAACGCCGGAGAACGCGAGGCCCTGGCCCGCGCCATGCTGGCCCGCGTGGGCCTGCGGCCCGAGCACTGGCAGCGTTACCCGCACATGTTCTCGGGCGGCCAGCGCCAGCGCATCGCCATCGCCCGCGCGCTGATGCTGCAGCCGCGCGTGCTGGTGCTGGACGAGCCCGTCTCGGCGCTGGACGTCTCCATCCGCGCCCAGGTGCTGAACCTGCTGGCCGAGCTGCAGGCCGAGCTGAACGTGGCCTACGTCTTCATCTCGCACGACCTGGGCGTGGTGCGCCACGTGGCCGACGAGGTGATGGTGATGTACCTGGGCCGCTGCGTGGAGCAGGGCCCGAGCGAGGCGGTGTTCAACACACCGTGCCACCCCTACACGCAGGCGCTGCTGTCGGCCACGCCCACGGTGGACCCGGCCCTGCGGCGCGAACGCATCATTCTCAAAGGCGAGTTGCCCTCGCCGCTGGCCCGGCCCGAAGGCTGCGCTTTCCGCACGCGCTGCCCCATCGCCACGGCCGCCTGCGCGCAGACCGACCCGGCGCTGGTGGCGCACGGCACGCAGGCCGTGGCCTGCGTGAACGTGAAGGGCTGATCAGCCCTTGCGGCGCTGGGTGGTGGCCTTGCCCTTGGGCTTGGCCTTGGTATTGACCGAGCCCTTGGTCTTGGCGGAGACCTTGGCCGGCACCATGGCCAGCGCCTGCGCCTGGGCAACGGCCTTTTGCGGGTGAACCAGGTGGCGCCGCCCGTCGGCGCTGCGCTCGGCGGTGCCCACGATGATGCGAATCAGGTCGGCCGGCTGGAGCTTGGGGTTCACCGCCAGCAGCTTGGCGGCCAGGTTGGCCACCTGCGGCGACGCCATCGAGGTGCCCGACAAGGCCACGCGGCTGCCACCGGGCAGGTAGCTCTCCACCTGGTAGCCGTTGGCATGCACCTTCACGGTGGGGCCGTAGCTGGTGAACGGGGCTTCGTCGCCGGCGCGGTCCACCGCGCCCACGGTGAGCAGGTTGGGCAGCACGAGGCCGGCGGGAATGTCCTCCACGAACGAGGCATCGCTGTTGCTGTTGCCCGCAGCGGTCACGAACAGGATGCCGGGCGCACTGGCAAAGGCGCGCCGCATCGACAACTTGTCCAGTTCGAAGTATTCGCGGGCCAGGGCCTTGCGCTCTTCGGGGGTCTTGCCCAGGCCGCACTGTTCCAGGTCGCCCTCGATGGCCGTGACATTGCCGCCCCAGCTCATGTTGACCACGCGCGCACCATGCTTCTTGAAGAAGTCCACATAGCGCTGGTTCTTGGCCGCGTCGCGCTCGGCCTGTTCCCGGCTGGGGCAGGGGTCGGGCTTGAGCGTGTAGCCAAACTCGATGCGCGCCACCAGAAGCCGCGCGCCTGGGTTGCCAGCCATGCTGATGCCGGCCACATGCGTGCCGTGCTCGTAGTTGCCGGTGAGGCCGAACTCCTCCATCTGGGCCTTGTAGCGGTCGGGCGGCAAGGTGGAGAGCAAGCGCTTGACCTCAGCGGCATCGGCGCTGTCGATGTTGGACTGCAGGTCCGAGAACCCCTTGCTGTGGCCCAGCATCTGCGGCAGCTGGGCCTGCAGTGCCGGCGGAATGGGCGCCAGTTCGCCCCGGGCCGGCTGGCTGTATTTGTCGAAGGCGATCAGGCTGGGCTGCCCGTTGGCATCGCGCACCACCTGCTGTCCGAACAGGGCCGTGTCCACGCCGCTGTCCCACACAGCCAACACCACCGGGGCCTTCACCTGCGCGGGTGTGAGCACCACGTCGCGGGCGGCCCAGATGTCGGCCTTCTCCACGCGGTTGGCGGCCAGGTAGGTGCCATAGGTCTTGATCAGGGTGTCTTTCAGCGGCAGCACGTTCAGCAGCGAAAAACGCGCGCTCACCAGACCGGGTGAGAACTCGGAGCTGAGCTCGCCACGGCTGTCGACGATGGGCTGCATCACCTCGCGCACGCGGCCCAGGATCAGCGCTTCGCCGATCAGCTCGGCACCGGCCTTGAACGACTTGATGTCGTTCTCGATCACCTGGTAGGGCATGGGGGCCAGCTCGCGGGCGATGGCGTCGCCCACGGCCTGCGCGTAGCCCGCGCCCTGCCCGCCGTTGGCCTTGGCGGCCTGGGCCATGGCGCGCAGCCGCAGGCCCGAGATCAGCTTGTCGGCCGGCTTGTCTTGCAAGGCGCGCACCTGCTCGGCACGGGCCAGCGCCTGGTCGTAATGGCCGTCCAGAAACTCCAGCGCCGCCAGCAGGCCCAGCAGATCACGCTGGGTGGCCTTGTCGGGGATGTCGTAGCCCGCCAGCACCGACTCGGTGTCACGCCGCACGGCCGCCGCGAACGGGGCAAAGCGCGGGTCCGAGCGCACCAGGTCTTCGAGCTTGCCGTCCACCTTGTAGGTGAAGCGCGGCAGATCGGCGGCCTTCTCGATGCGGGGCTTGGGCGTCTGCGCCCCCGCCAGCATGGTGGCAACACCCAGCAAGGCGCCCAAGACGGCGCGTGCCAAACCGAAATAACGCATGACGTGTCCTCCTGATGGGAGGGGGCATGTTAGGGCCTGGCGGCCCTTTCAGAATGCGGGCTTGCCTTGGCCCTTCAGGTGATCTTCCAGCGCCAGCAGCAGGCTGGTGCGGTGCTCGCGGGCCACAGTCTGCCAGGGCAGGTTGCTGAGCGCGCCTTCCAGCGCCCAGAGCAGGTTGAGGCTGGCCTTGGGGTTCAGGGCGCGCACCCGCGCGTAGGCCACCACCGCCCCGAGGGCCCGCAGGTCAGCCTCCGTGTGCAGGCCGGCGTCGGCCAGCCAGCGGCGCGAGGCCGGGCCCAGGTTGCGCAGCGCATCCACCGGCGTGCTCACTGGACTGTCCTTCAGCCGCCGGCGCGCTTGACCGTCCAACCGCGGCCCGAGAGCTTGGCCACCAGCGTGGCCACGTGGTCGCCCTGCACTTCGATGACGCCGTCCTTCACCGTGCCGCCGCTGCCGCAGGCGGCCTTCAGCTCTTTGGCCAGCGCCGTCAGGCCGGCGTCGTCCAGCGGCACGCCACGCACCAAGCTCACCGCCTTGCCGCCACGGCCCTTGGTCTCGCGCGAGACGCGCACCACGCCGTCGCCCACCGGTCGGGCCGCCGCCGCCGCGATGGCCGCGCAGCGGCACTGGGCCACGGCCTCGCCGCAGCCCGGGCAGACGCGGCCGGTGTCGGTGCTGTAGACCAGGCTGGACAGCGATGCAAGACCTGAGGCTCGGCGGGTCGTCATGGCAGGGGCGCCCGGTTGGGCCGGGTACGTGGAAACACAGGATGCATTGTCGCGTGCCTGCCCGCTAGACTGCGGGCACAACAGACGACAGGAGGATTCATGAAGCGCTTCACCCTGCTCCGCTCTCGCGGTGGCCCATCCACACGCGCTGCCATGCTGTTCACGGGTCTGGCCCTGTGCAGCCTGCCGGCCTGGGCCGACGAAGGCATGTGGACCTTCGACCACGCACCCCTGGCCGCCATCCAGCAGCGGCATGGCGTCTCGGTGGCACCAGAGATGCTGGCCCGGTTGCAGGCCGCCTCGGTGCATGTGGGCGCCTCGGCCTCGTTCGTCTCGCCCCAGGGGCTGCTGCTCACCAACCACCACGTGGTGGAAGGCTGCGTGGCGCGCCTGTCCAGCGCCCAGAAGGACCTGGCCGCCAGCGGTTTCGTGGCCCAGCGCGCGGCCGACGAACTGCGCTGCCCTGGCTTCGTGGCCCGCGTGCTGCAACGCACCGAGGACGTGAGCGCTCGCGTGACGGCCGCCGCCGCCACCGGCGCCGACGACACCGCGCGCAATGCGGCCCGCAAGTCCGAGATCGCCCGCATCGAGAAGGGCTGCAGCGACGAGGCCCAGGGCCTGCGCTGCGAGGTGGTGCCGCTCTACAGCGGTGCGCGCTATGCGCTGCACCACTACCGCCAGTGGGACGACGTGCGCCTGGCCTGGGCCCCCGAAGCCGACGCCGGCTTCTTTGGTGGCGACCCCGACAACTTCGTCTACCCACGCTTCGCGCTCGACGCCGCACTGATGCGCGTCTACGAAAAGAACGGCCAGCCCCACCAGCCCGCCGAGCACCTGCGCCTGGCCGCCACGATGCCGCGCGAAGGCGAGCTGTTGTTCGTCTCGGGCCACCCCGGCCAGACCGAACGCCTGCGCACCGTGGCCCAGCTGGTGTCGGCGCGGGATGTGGGCCTGCCGCTGGACCTGGCCGCAGCGCGTGCCGAGATCGCGGCGCTGCACGCGTTTTCTGCCACCTCGCCCGAAGCCGCACGCCAGGCGCAGAGCACCTTGTTCGGCACCGAGAACTGGTTCAAGGCCACCCAGGGCGAGCACCAGGCCCTGCAAGACCCGGCCCTGCTGGCCGGCAAGCGCCAGGCCGAGCAGGCCCTGCGCGACGCCTACCGCCAACGCGGTCTGCCAGGCGACCCATGGGCGGACGTGGCCCAGGCCAATGCGCTCAACGACAAGCTGCAGCCCCAGCTGTGGGGCCTGAGTTTTGGCTACCGCACGGTCTATGCGGCCGCCATCGACCTGGTGGCGCTGCCCCACGAGCGTGGCCTGCCCGAAGGCCAGCGCCTGGCGGCCTACAGCGACGCGGCCTTGCCCCAGTTCGAGCGCCGCTTGCTGGCCGAGGCGCCGTTCTACCCGGCGCTGGAGACCGTGCGGCTGGCCAGCACGCTGCAACGCTCGCTGGACCTGTTGGGGCCCAACCACCCCTACGTCCAGCTCGCCCTGGCCGGACGCACGCCCCAGCAGGCTGCGCAAGCCCTGGTGGCCGGCACGCGCCTGGGCGAGCGTGCCGAGCGCGAGCGCCTGCTGCAGGGTGGCGCCGCCGCTGTGGCCGCCTCCGCCGACCCGCTGGTCGTGCTGGCCCGCGCCGCCTGGCCGCTGCGCCGCGCGCTCAAGCTGCAAGCCGAAACCGAGGTGGACACGCCCATCCAGCGTGCCGCCGAGCGCATCGACCAGGCGCGCTACACGCTGTACGGCCACAGCGTGCCGCCCGATGCCACCAACACGCTGCGCCTGTCCTTCGGGCCGGCCCAGGGCTATGTGTCGAACGGCATCACCCACCCCTGGAAAACCACCTGGGGCGGCTGGTGGGACCGCGCCGACAGCTTCGACCAGCGCGAGCCCTTCAAGCTGGCCGCCCGCATCGACCGCGCGCGTGGCCAGGTGGACCCGCGCACGCCGCTGGATTTCGTGCTGACGGCCGACATCATCGGTGGCAACTCGGGCTCACCGGTGGTGAACGCCAGGGGCGAGCTGGTGGGTTTGATCTTCGACGGCAACCTGGAAAGCCTGGGCGGCAACTACGCCTACCAGGACCACACCGCCCGGGCGGTGGCCGTGCACGCCGAGGCCATCATGGCGGCGCTGGAAAAGGTCTACGGCGCCACGGCCCTGGCCAAGGAAATGCGCGGCAACCGCTGAGCCACCCTCAGCCCTGGAACGACGCGAAGCAGGCGTCCAGCTGCGCCACCCAGGCCGCCTTTTGCTCGGGCGTGGCGAAGCTGGCCTCCAGGCTGTTGCGCGCCAGCGTGTAGGCCTCGCGCGCACCCAGTTGCGGCAGCGCGGCGAAGGTGGCGAGGAAGTTGGTGTTCAGGTAGCCACCGAAGTAGGCCGGGTCGTCTGAATTCACCGTGGCCACCAGGCCGGCCGACAGCAGCGCGGGCAACTGGTGCTGGGCCATGGTGTCGTAGACGCAGAGCTTGACGTTCGAGAGCGGGCACACCGTGAGCGGCACGCGCTGCGCCGCCAGGCGCTGCATCAGCGCCGCGTCTTCCACGCTGCGCACGCCGTGGTCGATGCGCTGCACCTGCAACACGTCCAGCGCGCTGCGGATGTAGTCGGGCGGGCCTTCCTCGCCCGCGTGCGCCACCAGGTGCAAGCCCAGCGCGCGGCAGCGCGCGAACACGCGGGCGAACTTTTCAGGCGGGTGGCCGCGCTCGGAGCTGTCCAGGCCCACACCGATGAACAGATCGCGGTAGGGCAGCGCCTGCTCCAGCGTCTGCAGGGCGTCGTCTTCGCTGAGGTGGCGCAGGAAGCACAAGATCAGCGCCGCGCTCACGCCCAGCTGCGCCTCGGCCTGCTGGCAGGCGCAGTGCAGGCCGCGCAGCACCACCTCGATGGGCACGCCGCGCTCGGTATGGGTCTGCGGGTCAAAGAACAGCTCGGCGCGTACCACGTGGTCGGCCGCAGCCTTCTCGAAGTAGGCCCACGCCATGTCGAAGAAATCCTGCTCGGTGATGAGCACGCTGGCGCCGGCGTAGTAGATGTCGAGAAAGCTCTGCAGGTCGGTGAAGGCGTAGGCCGCGCGCAGGGCCTCTACGCTGGGGTAGCTCAAGGCGATGCCGTTGCGCTGGGCCAGTTGGAAGATCAGCTCAGGCTCCAGCGAGCCCTCGATGTGGATGTGCAGCTCGGCCTTGGGCATGGCGCACAGCAGCTCGGGCAGGCGGGCGGCGGGAATGCGGTCGAAGGCAAGGGTCATGGTGGCTTCCAACGGGGTCATTCGAAGGCCCGCAGCAGCGCGCGGGTGATGTCGGCCGCCGGCGCGGCCTGGCAGCAGTGCGCCTGCTGTCCGGCCCACAGCGGGCTGAAGTCGCCCAGGCCCTGGGCCTCGGCCGCTGCACGCAGCGGCACCAGCGCGGTACTGGCCAGCGGGAAGGCGGGCACATCGCCTTCGCCCTCGCCGGCACGCAAGGGGCCCAGCTCGCGCATCAGCCGGTTGACGATGCCGCGCGCTGGCCGGCCGCTGAACAACTGGGTGAGGGCCGTGTCGCGTGCTGCCGGGCAGGCCAACGCAGCGCGGTGCACAGCGCTGGTGCTGGCCTCGTCGGCACGCAGGTAGGCGCTGCCCACCTGCACGCCGGCGGCGCCCGCAGCCAGCGCTGCGGCCACATCGGCCGCCGTGGCCAGGCCACCGGCAGCGATCACCGGCACCTGCACGGTCGCAAGAACGGCTGGCAGCAACTCGCGCAGCGGCCGCTGCAAGGCCAGATCGGCGCTGAGGAAGTGGCCCCGGTGGCCGCCCGCCTCCAGGCCCTGGGCGATCACCGCATCGGCCCCGTGGGCCTGCAGCCAGCGCGCTTCGTCGGGCGTGGTGGCCGAGGCCATCACGAAGGCCCCCAGCGCCTTCACCTGCGCCAGCAGCGGCGCAGCGGGCAGGCCGAAATGGAAGCTCACCACGCGCGGTGGCTGCGCGGCCAGCACCTCGGCCATCACCGCGTCAAACGGCTGGCGTGTGGGCGGTGCGGGCGGCGGCAGCGCCACGCCCCAGGCCTGGGCGTACGGGGCCAGCAGGGCCCGCCAGCGCTGTTCGCGCGCGTCGTCCAACACCGGCGGTGTGTGGCAGAAGAAGTTGACGTTCAGCGGCCCAGCGCTGAGCGACGCAAAACGTGCCAGTTCGTCCGCCAAGCCCTGTGGCCCCAGCATGGCCGCCGGCAGCGAGCCCAGTGCGCCGGCGTTGGCCACGGCCGCCGCCAGGGCCACGCCCTGCACCCCAGCCATGGGGGCCTGCACCAGGGGCCAGCGGCTGCCCAGCTGCTGCGCCAGGGCCCGTTGTGCGTGTGTCATGCAGCCCTCCAGAAACACAAAGGCCGCCGGGCGGGTTGCCAGCGGCCTTGAAGTCAGACAGGACCAACGGGGCCAGGCCCCGTCGCATCACTTGCCGTCGCCCGGCACCTTGCCTTCCACACCCTTGACATAGAACTTGATGCCGCCCAGGAAGTCGTCATCGGCGACCTTGTCCTTGGCCAACACTTCCTTGCCCGTGTTGTCCAGGATCGGGCCCTTCCAGATCGCGAAGCTGCCGTCCTTCAGGCCGGCCTTGACGGTGTCGACCTTGGCCTTGATCTCGGCCGGCACGTCGTCGGCGATGGAGACGATGTCGATGGCGCCTTCCTTCACGCCCCACCAGCTCTTGGGGCCGGTGGCCCACTTGCCGTCCAGTGCGTCCTGCGTGGCCTTGATGTAGTACGGGCCCCAGTTGATGACGCTCGACGCCAGGTGGGCCTTGGGGCCGTAGGCGGTCATGTCAGAGTCCCAGCCGAAGGCGCGCTTGCCCTTTTCTTGGGCGGTCTTCAGCACGGCCGGCGAATCGGTGTTCTGCATCAGCACGTCGGCACCGCCGTTGATCAGCGAGGTGGCGGCTTCGGTTTCCTTGGGCGGGTTGAACCACTCGTTGACCCAGACCACCTTGGTCTTGACCTTGGGGTTCACGCTCTGCGCGCCCAGCGTGAAGCTGTTGATGTTGCGGATCACCTCGGGGATGGGGATGGAGCCCACCACGCCCAGCGTGCCGGTCTTGGTCATGCCACCGGCGATCACGCCGGCCATGTAGGCACCTTCGTAGGTGCGGCTGTCGTAGACGCGCAGGTTCTCGGCGCTCTTGTAGCCGGTGGCGTGCTCGAACTTCACGTCCTTGGCTTCCGGGGCCACCTTGAGCATGGCTTCCATGTAGCCGAAGGTGGTGCCGAAGACCAGCTTGTTGCCTTGGCCGATCAGGTCGCGGAAGACACGCTCGGCGTCGGCCGACTCGGGCACCTTCTCGACGAAGGTGGTGACGATCTTGTCGCCAAACTCCTTCTCGAGCGCCTTGCGGGCGTTGTCGTGTGCAAACGTCCAACCGCCGTCGCCCACCGGGCCCACGTAGGCGAAGGCCACCTTCAGCGGCTCGGCCTTGGCCGGTGCCGAGGCGGCAGCCGGTGCAGCGGCAGCGGCCGGTGCGGCCTCTTCCTTCTTGCCGCAACCCACCAGGGCGGCGGTGGCGACCAGAGAGGACCAGCCAGCCAGCTTGAGCAGGCTGCGCTTGTGGAACAACGAGGTGTGGGTCATGAGCTCTCCAAAAGGTGTGGGTGGGAGGAGGAAATCAAGCTGAAGATTATGGTGCTGTGAATCGCCAAATTCCGCAGGCGCATCAATGCCCAGGGAAGAAGGGCTTGCCCAGCGAGGCCGGCATGTTCACGCGGATCCAGGTGGGGTTGCGCGAGATCAGCACCAGCACCAGGATGGTGGCCAGGTAGGGCAGCATCGTCAGCCACTGGCTGGCGATCTGCACACCCTCGCCCTGCAGCGCAAACTGCAGCATGGTGACGCCGCCGAACAGATAGGCTCCCAGCAAGATGCGGGCCGGCCGCCAGGTGGCGAAGGTGGTGAGGGCCAGGGCGATCCAGCCCTTGCCGGCCACCATGCCCTCCACCCACAGCGGGGTATAGATCACGCTCAGGTAGGCGCCGGCCAAGCCGCACAGCGCGCCGCCCACCATCACGGCAGCCAGTCGGATGCGCCGCACCGGGTAGCCCAACGCGTGCGCCGATTCGGGCGATTCGCCCACCGCCCGCAGCACGAGGCCGGCGCGCGAGCGGTACAGGAACCAGAACAGCACGGCCGCCAGCGCCACCGCCAGGTAGACCATGGGGTGCTGCTTGAATAGCACGGTGCCGAGGAAGGGGATGTCGGACAGGCCCGGCACGTCCCACTTGGCGCGGTCGGCCAGGCGCGCCTGGGTGTACTCGATGCCCACGAAGGCCGAGAAGCCACTGCCGAACAGGCTGAGCGCCAGGCCGGTGGCGTACTGGTTGGTGTTGAGCCAGATGACCAGCAGGCCAAACACGGCCGACAGCAGCGCCCCCGCCGCCATGCCCGCCCCAAAACCGAGCAGGTCGGAACCGGTGTGCACCGCGGTGGCAAAGCCGGCGATGGCGGCCACCAGCATCAGGCCTTCGGCACCCAGGTTGATGATGCCGGAGCGCTCGTTGATCAGCAGCCCCAGGCCGGCGATGGCCAGCACCGTGCCCGCGTTCAGCGTGGCGGCCAACAGCAAGGCGAGTTCATTCATGCTTTGGCCCCAAGAGAAAAGCGGATGCGGTAGTGGATCAGGGTGTCGCAGGCCAGCAGCGCAAACAGCAGCAGGCCCTGGAACACGCCCGTGAGCGCCTTGGGCAGGCCCAGGCGCGATTGCGCCAGCTCGCCGCCGATGTAGAACATGCTCATCAGCAGGGCCGAGAACACGATGCCCACCGGGTGCAGCCGCCCCACATAGGCCACGATGATGGCGGCGAAGCCGTAGCCCGCCGGCACATAGGGCGTGAGCTGGCCCAGCGGGCCGGCCACCTCGAGCGCACCGGCCAGGCCGGCCGCGCCGCCCGAGATCAGCAGCGCCATCCACAGCGAACGCCGCGACGAGAAGCCCGCATAGCGCGCCGCCGCCGGTGCCAGACCACCCACCTGCAGCGCGAAGCCGCTGTAGGTGCGGAACATGAAGGCCCACATCGCGCCCACCGCCGCCAGCGCCACGAAGACGCCGGCGTTCAGCCGCAGGCCGCTCACCAGCTTGGGGATTTGCGTGACGGCATCGAACGTGATGGTCTGCGGAAAGTTGTAGCCCTTGGGGTCTTTCCAAGGGCCGTAGACCAGGTAGCTCAGCAGCATGTCGGCCACGTAGACCAGCATCAGGCTCACCAGGATCTCGCTGGCGTTGAAGCGGTCGCGCAGCAGCGCCACGATGCCGGCCCAGACCATGCCGCCGATCACGCCGGCCACCAGGATGGCCAGCACGATCCAGCGGCCCGTGCCCGGCCCGGCCTGCATGGCCACCCAACCGCCGGCCATCGCGCCCAGCACGTACTGGCCCTCGGCGCCGATGTTCCACACATTGGAGCGGTAGCACACCGACAGGCCCAGCGCGATCAGCACCAGGGGCACGGCCTTCACGGCCAACTCGGAGAGCGCGTAGGCGCTCTTGAGCGGCTCGTAGAAGAACATCTGCAGGCCCCGGACAGGGTCCTTGCCCAGCAGCACGAAGAGGATGACGCCGATCACCACGGTCACACCCAGCGCCAGCACTGGCGAGAGCACCGACATGGTGTTCGACGGTTGGGGGCGGGTCTCAAGCCGCAGCATGTTCGGCCCCCTTCGCGGCTTCCTGGCCAGCACCGGTCCACAGGCCAGACATCCACTCTCCGATCATTTCCACGGTGGCTTCCGAGGTGGGCACCGAGGGCGAGAGGCGCCCCTGGGCGATGACCACCAGCCGGTCGCTGATCTCGAACAATTCGTCCAGCTCCTCGCTCACCACCAGCACGGCGCAGCCGGCGTCGCGCAGCGCCAGCAGGGCGCCGCGGATCTGCGCCGCCGCGCCCACGTCCACGCCCCAGGTGGGCTGGGAGACGATGAGCAGCTTGGGCTTGGCGTCGATCTCGCGGCCGACGATGAACTTCTGCAAATTGCCGCCCGACAGCGAGCGCGCCGCCGAGCCCGGCCCGCCGGCCTTGACCTTGTAGCGCTGGATCAAATCGGCCGCCATGGCACTGGCGGCCTTGAGGTTGAGCCAGCCACCGAAGCCCACCGCTTCGGTGCGCGTGAGCAAGGTGTTGAACGAGAGCGGCATGGTAGGCACGGCGCCACGGCCCAGGCGCTCTTCGGGCACGAAGTGCAGCCCCTGCGCGCGGCGCGCGCGCGGCGAGGCGACCGAGATGTCCTGGCCGAACAGCGTGACGGTGTTCGCGGCGGCGCGCGGGTCTTCGCCAGAGAGCGCCGCCATCAGCTCCTGCTGGCCGTTGCCCGAGACCCCGGCCACGCCCACGATTTCGCCAGCCCGCACCTGCACGCGGATGTCTTTGAGCGTCACGCCAAACGGGTCTTGCTGCGGCAGCGACAGGCCCTTCACGTCCAACACCACGCCACCCGCTTTCGATTCGCGGTGCGCCAGCGCTGGCGGCTCGGCGCCGATCATCAGGCGCGAGAGGCTGGCGTTGGTCTCCTGCGTCGGGTCGACCTCGCCCGTCACCTTGCCGCCGCGCAACACGGTGCAGTGGTGGCACAGCGCGCGGATCTCGTCGAGCTTGTGGCTGATGTAGAGGATGCTGCAGCCCTCGCTGCTGAGTTGGCGCAGCGTGACGAAGAGCTTCTCCACGGCCTGCGGCGTGAGCACCGAGGTGGGCTCATCGAGGATGAGCAATTGAGGCTTGGTCAGCAGCGCGCGCACGATCTCGACCCGCTGGCGCTCGCCCACGCTCAGCGTGTGCACCGGGCGCAGCGGGTCCACGTCGAGCCCGTAGCCCTTGGCCACCTCCACGATGCGCTGCGTGACCTCGGCCAGCGTGAGCGACTTGTCCAGGCCCAGCCACACGTTCTCGGCCGCCGTGAGCGTGTCGAACAGCGAGAAGTGCTGGTAGACCATGCTGATGCCCAAGCGGCGGGCCTCGGCCGGGCTGGCCACCTGCACGGCCTGGCCGTTCCAGAGGATCTCGCCGGCATTGGGCTTGACCGCGCCATAGATCATCTTCATCAGCGTGGATTTGCCAGCGCCGTTCTCTCCCAGCACGGCGTGGATCTGCCCCGGCGCCACCTGCAGGTGCACGTTGTCGTTGGCGCGCACCGCCGGGTAGTCCTTGGTGATGCCTTTGAGTTCCAGGCGCAGCGGTGGTGGCGACATGGTGGGTAGGGTTTGTTGTTGTCGGGTTCGGACTCAGTTCGGGCGCTGGTAGCGCAGCTGGCCCGCCACGCGGGTGCTGACCACATGCTCGTCGCCCGCCAGGGTCAGCCAGGCAAAGACCGCATCATGCAAGTCCCGCGCCACCGCCTGCCTGCGGGCTTCCACGGGTTGGCGGGCGCGCTCCCACACCACCACATCGGCGCAGGTGCCCACGTCGAACGAACCGATCTCGTGGGCCAGGCCCAGGGCCTCGGCGCCACCGCGCGTGGCCGCGTGCAGCAGGGCCCAGGCGGTGACGCGGCGGCCGGCCATGGCCTGCACCTTGTAGCCGTCGGCCAGGGTGCGCAACATCGACAGGCTGGTGCCGCCGCCCACGTCGCAGCCCATGCTCACGGCCGCACCTTGCTGGCGTGCGGCGGCCCAGTCGAACAGGCCACTGCCCAGGAACAGGTTGCTGGAGGGGCAATGGGCCAGCGCCGCGCCACTCTCGCGCAGCAGGGCGCGGTCGGTGTCGTCCAGCCAGATGCCGTGGGCCAGCATGGCGCGCGGGCCCAGCAGGCCAAAGCGCTGGTAGACGTCGAGGTAGCTGCGCGCCTGGGGGAAGAGTTCGCCCACCCAGCGCACTTCATCGGGGTTCTCGGCCACGTGGGTCTGCATGTACAGGCCCGGGTGCGCCACCATCAGGGCGCCGGCCATGGCCAGTTGCGCATCGGTGGAGGTGGGCGCAAAGCGTGGTGTGACGGCATAGGCCGCGCGGCCCTGGCCATGCCAGCGGGCAATCAGGTCCACGCAGTCGCGCTCGGCCTGGGCCACGTCGTCGCGCAAATAGTCGGGCGCGTGGCGGTCCATCAGCACCTTGCCGGCAATGAGGCGCATGCCGCGCGCCTCGGCCGCCGTGAACAAGGCGTCCACCGAGACCTTGTGCACCGTGGGGAAGACCATGGCCGACGTGGTCCCGGTGGCCAGGAGGCCGTCGAGGAACAGGCCAGAGATCATGGCCGCGTGGGCCGGGTCGGCCATGCGCGCCTCGGCCGGGAAGGTGTGGGTCTCCAGCCAATCAAGCAGGGCCGTGCCCCAAGCGCCCAGCACGTCGATCTGCGCGCTGTGCACATGGGTGTCGATGAAGCCGGGCAGGATGAGGCGGCCAGGGTGGCGCTCTTGCGCCCAGCTGGCGTCGGGCTCGGCGGCCCGCACACCGGCGATGCGGCCGTGCTCAATCAGCAGCCAGTGCGCGGGGCGGTAGCGCACACCCGCACTGGCGGGGTCGTCAAGGGCAGGGGTGGCGTCAAAGTCCAGCAGGTCGCCGAACAGGGCCAGGCGCTGGGGTGCGGTGGGCAAGGCGTTCATCGTCGTCAAGACACCAGTGTGGCCGAAGTTGAGGCCAGTTCACGGGCGACGTCACGGACCTGCTCGCGCAGCCAGCGGGCACTGGCCGAGGCGTGGGTGCGCTCATGCCACAACTGGTAATAGGCCATGGCCGGAAAGCCCACCGGGCAGCGCACGATGCGCAGCGGCAACTGGCCTTCAAGCCGACGCTGCGCCGCTCCCGAGTTGGCTTGCCCCCCCTCGGGGGGCGGGCTGGGCGCAGCCCGGCCCTGGGGCACCCACATGGCGCTGGCAGAACTGCCGGCCCGTGGTCAGCACCAGGTGGCTGTTCGCCACCATCAGCGGCGCCAGGCTGAAGTGCGCCGTGCGCACGGTGATGCGGCGCGCCTTGCCTTGCTGGGTCAGGTGGTCGTCGATGATGCCGGGCGCCCCGGCATGCAGCGGCATGGGGGCGATGTGGTCGCTGTCGAGGTAGCGGGCCTCGGTCCAGGCGCGCGGGTTGCGTGCGGCCGGGTGGTCGGCCGCCACCAGGCACACCACTTCATCGGATGTGAGCCGGCCCAGGTGCAGTTCGCCCGGCGGGCGCAGCCAGTTGCCGATCACCAGGTCCACCTCGCCCGCAGCCAGGCTGCGGCGGTAGTCGAACTCGGCGCTCAAGGGGTGGATCTCGACCGACAGACCGGGCGCCTCGCGCTGCAGCCGGGCCACGATGCCAGGCAGGAACAGCGGGTCGAGGTAGTCGCTGGCAGCGATGCGCACGGTGTGGCTGGCCTGCTTGGGGGCGAAGGCACGGCCGCTGCTCGCAGGGCCGAACAGTGCGCTCGCTTCTTGCAACAGCCGCTCGGCCGGCGCCAGCAGGCCCAGCGCGGCGTCGGTAGGCACCATGCCGGCGCCTGCGCGCACCAACAAGGTGTCACCCGTGAGGGCGCGCAGCCGGCGCAACTGGGCGCTGACCTGGGGCTGGGTGCTGCCCAGGCGCAGGGCGGCGCGAGAAACACTGCGTTCGCTGATCACGGTGTGCAAGACCCTCACAAGCTGAAGGTCGATGTTCGCCAGATTCGCGTCGCGCGCCATACGTCAAATCATATACCTTTCATACATCATCACGTATGCTGTCACCACTCCACGGAGCTACTGTCCTGGCATGAGCGAGCTCTCCAACCGCCCCATTCAATTCCTGTTCCGCGGCCAGCCGGTGAGCGTTCCAGCCGGCAGCCCCACCCGCACCGTGCTGCAGTGGCTGCGCGAGAACGCCCGCGCCAGCGGCACCAAGGAGGGCTGCGCCGAAGGCGATTGCGGCGCCTGCACCGTGGTGGTCGCCGAGCTGGCCGATGCGGTGCTGGGCACCGGCAACCAGGCGGTGGTGCGCGACGGTGTGGCGCTGCGGCCAGTGAACGCCTGCATCCGCTTCCTGCCCACGCTGGACGGCAAGGCGCTGCTGACGGTGGAAGACCTGGCCGGCCACAGCCCCGACGCGCCGCTGCACCCAGCGCAGCAAGCCTTGGTGGACAGCCACGGCTCGCAGTGCGGCTTCTGCACCCCGGGCTTTGCGATGTCGCTGGCGGTGCTGCACGAGCGCACGCTGGGCGGCGCGCCCGCCCCCACGCGAGGCGAGCTGGCCGATGGCCTCTCGGGCAACCTGTGCCGCTGTACGGGCTACCGGCCCATCCTCGACGCCGGCGAGCGAATGGCCAGCCTGCCCGGCCCGGGCTTGCTGCTGGCCGGCCTGGCCGAGCAGCTTCGCGCGCTGCAGACCGCGCCAGCGCTGAGCTGGCCTGGCCAATTCCATGCGCCGCGCACACTGGCCGAACTGGCCGCGCTGCGTGCCGCCAAACCGCAGGCGCGTCTGGTGGCCGGAGCCACCGACGTGGGCCTGTGGGTCACCAAGCAGTTCCGCGATCTGGGCGAGCTCATCTGGCTGGGCAACGTGGCCGAGCTGCATCAACTGGCGGAGGTGGACGGCCATTTGCACATCGGCGCCGCCGTGCCGCTGGAAGACGCTTGGGCCGCGCTGTCCCGCCGCTGGCCCACGCTCGCCGAGATGCACCGCCGCTTTGCCGGCCCGCCGGTGCGCCACGCCGGCACCCTGGTGGGCAACGTGGCCAACGGCTCGCCCATCGGCGACAGCCCGCCGGTGCTGATCGCGCTGGGCGCAGTGATCCGCCTGCGGTTGGGCGTGGCGGTGCGCGAGATGCCGCTGCAGGACTTCTACGTGGACTACATGAAGAACCAGTTGCAACCCGGCGAGTTGGTCGAATGCGTGCGCGTGCCGCTGGACGCCGCCGCATCCGCCGACGGCTGGCAACTGCGCGCCTGGAAAATCTCCAAGCGTTTCGACTGCGACATCAGCGCCGTCAGTGCCGCGCTGGCCGTCCAGTTGAACGGCGAAGTGATCACGGCCGCGCGCTTTGCCTTCGGCGGCATGGCGGCTGTCGTCAAACGTGCGGCTGCCGCCGAAGCCGCCGTGGTGGGCCAGGTGTGGAACCAAGCCACATTGCAAGGCGCGATGGACGCGCTGGCCACCGACTTCACCCCGCTCACCGACCTGCGCGCCAGCGCCGCCTACCGCATGCAGGTGGCGCGCGGCTTGCTCAAGCGGCTATGGCTGCAAACGCGGCCCCATGACCCGCTGCCCGCCGTTGACCTGCGGGCCTACGAGGCCACCTCATGAAAACGTCATTGCCGCGAAGGCGGGAATGACGGGGAGGATCAGTCCACGCCATGAAGAACCCCACCTCCACCTCAGCCCCAGAGGCAACGCCAGAAACCGTGGGCCGCGCCCTGCCGCACGAATCGGCGCAGCTGCATGTCACCGGCCGCGCCGCATACGCCGACGACATTCCCGAGCCCATCGGTACCTTGCATGCCGCCCTGGGGCTATCACCCGTGGCCCATGGCCGCTTGCTGGGCGTCGACGTGGCGGCGCTGCGCGCCCTGCCGGGCGTGGTGGCGGTGTACACCGCCGCCGACATCCCCGGCGAGAACAACTGCGGCCCCATCGTCCACGACGACCCCATCCTGCCCACGGGCACCCTCAGCTACCTGGGCCAACCGGTGTTCGCCGTCATTGCCACCACGCGCGACGCGGCACGCCGCGCGGCGGCGCAGGCGAAGAAATTCATCCAGATCGAAACGCTGACGCCGGTGCTCGACCTGCGCGCCGCCCATGCCGCCCAAGACTACGTGCTGCCGCCCATGCACCTCACGCGCAGCACGCACGCCGGTGGCGTGGCCGGCGCGCTGGCCGCCGCGCCGCACCAGCTCGCGGGCAGCTTCAGCCTGGGCGGCCAGGAGCAGTTCTACCTGGAGGGCCAGATTTCGTTCGCGCTACCGCAAGACGACGGCGGCCTGCTGGTGCACTGCTCCACCCAGCACCCCAGCGAGATGCAGGCCATGGTGGCGCACGCGCTGCAGCTGCCCGCGCACCAGGTGCAGGTGAGCTGCCGCCGCATGGGTGGGGGCTTTGGCGGCAAGGAATCGCAGTCGGCCCTGTTCGCCTGCGTGGCCGCACTGGCCGCTCGCTACCTGAACCGCCCGGTGAAACTGCGCCTGGACCGCGACGACGATTTCCTCATCACCGGCCGGCGCCATGGCTTCGAGTTCGACTGGCAGGCCGGCTTTGACGCCGCAGGCCGCGTGCTGGCGCTGGAGGTGACCCTGCTGGGCCACGCCGGCTGCTCGGCCGACCTCTCAGGCCCGGTGATGACGCGCGCGCTGTGCCACATCGACAACGCCTACTGGCTGCCCGAGGTGGCGCTGCATGGCTACCTGCCGCGCACCCACACCCAGAGCAACACGGCCTTCCGCGGCTTTGGCGGGCCGCAGGGCGCGCTGGTGACTGAAATCATCCTCGACGACATCGCCCGCCACCTGAAACTCGATGCTTTCATGGTGCGGCAGGCCAACTGGTACGGCACCACCGAACGCAACATCACGCCTTATCAGCAAGAGGTGCGCGACAACGTCATCGATGCGCTCACCACCCAGCTTGCCAGCGACGCGCGCTACGCGCGGCGCCGCACCGACGTGGCCGCTTACAACGCGAGCCACGAGGTGCTGAAGAAGGGCCTGGCGCTCACGCCCATCAAGTTCGGCATCTCGTTCAACGTCAACCATTTCAACCAGGCCGGCGCGCTGGTGCACGTGTACCTCGATGGCTCGGTGCTGGTGAACCACGGCGGCACCGAGATGGGCCAGGGCCTGAACACCAAGGTGGCGCAGGTGGTGGCCCAGGAGCTGGGCGTGCCCATGGCCCGCGTGCGCTGCAGCGCCACCGACACCGCCAAGGTGGCCAACACCTCGGCCACCGCCGCCAGCACCGGCAGCGACTTGAACGGCAAGGCCGCGCAAGACGCGGCGCGCCAGATCCGCGAACGGCTGGCCGCGCACGTGGCCACGCAATGGGGTGTGGCGCCCGAGGCAGTGCGCTTTTCTGGCGGTCTAGTGAGTGGCCCGGCCGGCCAGCAGATCGCCTTCAACGAGCTGGTGGCCCAGGCCTACGTGGCCCGCGTGCAGCTCTGGAGCGACGGCTTCTACGCCACGCCCGGCCTGCACTGGGACCGCGCCACGCTCACCGGCCGGCCTTTCTACTACTTTGCCTATGGCGCCGCGCTGTGCGAGGTGCTGCTGGACACGCTCACCGGCGAATGGCGCTTGCTGCAGGCCGATCTGCTGCACGACGTGGGCCGCTCGCTGAACCCGGCCATCGACATCGGCCAGATCGAGGGCGGCTTCGTGCAGGGCATGGGTTGGCTCACCAGCGAAGAGTTGGTCTGGCACCCGCAGACCGGCCTGCTGCTCACGCACGCGCCTTCCACCTACAAGATCCCCACGGCCAACGACGTGCCCGCGGCGCTGACCACCAGGCTGTTCGAGAACGCCAACGTGGAAGACAGCATTCACCGCAGCAAGGCGGTGGGCGAGCCGCCGCTGTTGATGGGCTTTGCGGTGTTTCTGGCACTGCGCGACGCGGTGGCGGCCTGCGGGCCAGCCGGCTGCCGGCCGGCTCTCTCGGCCCCGGCCACGCCCGAGGCGCTGCTGCGGGCGGTCACGGCGGCACAGACATGCTGACCACGATGCTGTCCCAGCCTTCCCGCGCAGGCGGGAATCCAGTGGCGTGGCGGGCGAACCATGGATTCCCGCCTGCGCGGGAATGACGGGTGCCACCCATGTCGCCCGACACCCCCCTCGCCCGGCAGTGGCTCCGCGCCGGCCAGGCCACCATGGTCGTGACCGTTGCCGCCACGCAAGGCTCGGTACCGCGTGAGACGGGCACGCGGATGCTGGTATCGGCCACCGCCGTGGCTGGCACCGTGGGCGGCGGCCACCTGGAGCAGCAGGCCATCGCGATGGCGCGCGAGGCGCTGCTCCAAACCGGGCTGCCGCAAGCTTTCGACTGGCCAGTGAAGCTGGGCCCCACGCTGGGCCAATGCTGCGGCGGCGCACTGACGCTGCAGTTCCAACCCCTCACCGAAGCCCTGCTGGCCGACTGGCCCGAGGCCACCCCGCGATTCCGATTGCAACTCTACGGCGCCGGCCATGTGGGCCGCGCCATCGTGCACCTGCTGGCGCAGGTGCCTTGCCAAGTGCAGTGGATCGACGAGCGCGAGAGCGAGTTCCCGCCCGGCCCGCTGCCGGCCCACATCGAGCAACTCTGCGTGGAGCCGGTGCAGGCCGAGGTGGCACTGGCGGCACCGGGCAGCCACTTCCTGGTGCTCACCCACAGCCACGCCCTCGATCTGGCCTTGGCCGAGGCCATCCTGAAGCGGGGCGACTTCGCCTGGTTCGGCCTCATCGGCTCAGCCACCAAGCGGGCGCGCTTTCGCAGCCGGCTGATGCACCAAGGCTTGCCTGAGGCCCTGCTCGACCGCATGACCTGCCCCATCGGCCTGCCCGGCATCACCGGCAAAGAACCAGGCGTCATCGCCGCCTCGGTGGTGGCCCAAATGCTCCAGGTGCATTAGCTCAAGCGAAAAGTGTTTTACCCGGGCGCCTTCTGTGCGCTTTGGGCATTTGCCGCGATGCAACAATCGCGTTTTTCGCATAAAGCCCCCAGGACTCCCCCCATGCACCTCGATGGATTGACCGCCCTCGCCGGCCTGATCGTGGGCCTGATGGTGGGCGTGACCGGGGTGGGCGGTGGCTCGCTGATGACACCCATCCTGGTGCTGATCTTTGGCATCGCCCCGCAGACCGCCGTGGGCACCGACCTGCTCTACGCCTCCATCACCAAGATGTTTGGCACCGCCGTCCACCACCAGGCCAAGACGGTGGACTGGCAAGTGGTGAAGCGCCTGGCCTGGGGCAGCCTGCCCGCCGCCGCGCTGACGCTGCTGTGGATGAGTCTCTCGTCCACCGCGCGGGTGAAGGACGGCCTGATCATCAACATGGTGGCGATGATGCTGATCGTCACCGCGCTGGGCATCTTCTTCAAGGACGCCATGCACGCCCTGGGCCGCAAGCTGCGCCTGGGCCATGCCGAAGGCTTCAAGCACGTGCAACCGGTGCTCACCGTGCTGTGCGGCGTGCTGCTGGGCGTGCTGGTGACGCTCACCTCCATCGGCGCGGGTGCACTGGGCACGGTGATGCTGGTGTACCTGTACCCGCTGCGGCTGAACCCGGCCAAGCTGGTGGGCACCGACCTGGCCCATGCCATCCCGCTGGCGCTCATAGCCGGCCTGGGCCATTTGAGCCTGGGCAATGTGGACTACAGCTTGCTGGTGAACCTGCTGGTGGGTTCGATCCCGGGCGTGCTGCTGGGCTCATACATCAGCACCCGCGCACCGCTGGCCTTCATCCGCTATGCCATCGCGGTGGTGCTGGGCGCGGTGGCGCTGAAGATGCTGGCGATGTGAGCCCATGGCCAGCGCGCGGCCACGCCGAAACGGCCGGCGCACACGCAGGGGTTCCCCATCAGGTGGCGGACATCTGGCCCAGCGCAGCCATGTCGAGCACGTGCACGGTGTAGCCGGCCACGGCGATGACGCCTTTGCTGGCAAAGCTGCGCATCAAGCGCGAGAGCGTTTCGGGTGTGATGGCCAACTGCGACGCGATGTCGCGCTTGCGCATGGGCAGTTGCACCGTCCCCTGGCACTCGGCCTGCGGATTCGGCACACAACGCTCGTTCAGCCACGCGGCCAGGCGGGCCGGGGCGTCCTTGTGCATCAGGTCGTGGGTGTTCACCGCCAGGGCGCGCACCTCCAGGGCCAGGGCCGTGATCAGCCGGCGGCCCAGAGCGGGGAAGCGCTCCAGCACCTGCACCAGCGGCTCGCGGGGCAGCTCCACCACGGTGGTGCCGCTCATCGCACGGGCATCCAACGCATGGGTTTCGTTCAGCCAGCCGGCGCTGATGTCCAACCAGGCGGGGCCATGCATGTGGCGTTCGGTGTGGAAGCTGCCGTCGCTGTTGCGCACCCCCAGGGCCACATCGCCATCCACCGCCAGCACCAGGCCGCGGGCCCGATCGCCACGCGCGTACACCATCGCTCCGGGCGACACCCGCCGGGCGCGGGCCACCTCGCCGAGGGCCGAGGCCTCGGCCGCCGAGGTGGGCGAGCCGCCGAACAGGTTGCTCCATTGCTTGACGTCGGGCAGCAGCGAAGCGGGGCTGAAGCTGGGCGCCGGCCGCTCAATCATCCGGGCCGATGCCCGCAGACGGGTCAGCGGTGCCCTTTCCAGGCTCAGGCTGCTCTCTTGGGGACGGTAGGTCTGGTGGTCCATGCGGGGTCTCACGCTCTGGGGTTGGGTGGCATGTTGGGGGCAATGTCACGCAGCATTCCCCCCCCGGTGTTGCGCCAGATCAAGCCGGCGCCCCCGCTCCGCCCCGCATGCGACGCCCGGTGACTTGACGCAAATCCGAGGCCATCCATCGCGCCTCACGGCACCCTCCGCAACCCCCCTGACCAGACACATGGGCCGGCAATGGTTAGAATGCTTGAGTCAATCATGCTCCGGACCGTCGTTCTGAAGGTCTTTGCTGTCTCCCGTCGGCCTGCAGTGCCTGACAGAGCTCGGTCGAAATTCCCCTCGGTGATCTTGTGCGTGAGACCTGCACCGCGCTGCGTTGCGCAGCGCTTTTTACTGAGTTTGAAAAGGAATTTCCCCATGAGCAACCCCACCCTGACCGGCCGCGTGACCTGGTTCAACGACGCCAAGGGCTATGGCTTCATCGCCCCGGACGACGGCAGCAAGGACCTGTTCGCGCACTTCCGCGAAATCCAGTCCGAGGGCTTCAAGACCCTCGTTGAGAACCAACGCGTTCAGTTCGAAGTGACCCAAGGCCAGAAGGGCCTGCAGGCTTCCAACATCCGCGCCATTTGACGCACGCAGGGCCTTTGCGGCCTTGCCCCATTGCGGCGAGCCCTGGTGGCTCGCGGCAATCAGAAAGACTTACATCGATACGAAGAACTCCATCCAGGTCGGCAAATACCTGGTGTCGCCGCTGGCCCGTCAAACGGGCGCTGACCGATACACGGCGTCGGTCTCCATACGCTCCGGCCACGGCCGCAGCACCCATGATCGCGTGCTGCGCCTGCTGCCTGTCTTCAACGACGCGCCCGGTGCACTGCGCTATGCCACCGAACAAGGTCTGGCCTGGCTGCGCGATCCGGACCAATACATGCAAACCGGCCTGCAAGGCCAAGGAACTTGACCATGGCCAAGGAAGAACTGATTGAAATGCAAGGGGTGGTGCAAGAAGTGCTGCCCGATTCGCGCTTTCGTGTACTGCTGGACAACGGCCACCAGCTGGTGGCGTACACCTCGGGCAAGATGCGCAAGCACCACATCCGCATCCTGGCGGGCGACCCGGTGTCGCTGGAGCTGTCGCCCTACGACCTCAGCAAGGGCCGCATCACCTTCCGTCACCTGGGCAACAGCCGTCGCCCCACGGCCTGAGTCCGGCGGGCACCGAGCGCCACACAAGTGGCGCCGGCAAATACAAAAAGGGCCACTTTCGTGGCCCTTCGTGCATCCGCTTCGCTTCAGCTTGGCGGGGTTCTGCAACACCGGTGACGGGTTCCGGCTGCCGCCCATTGGTGCGGTCGGTTGTTTTTGCTGCAGTGGTTGAATTATCGACAGGCCGCGTGACAGCCATGTGACGAAAAGCAGGGGTTTCGCAGCCCATTCCGCCCAGGTGGTACCCCTCCACCGGCCCTGGGCGCAAGCGGTGGAGCCAGCGGTGGCATGGCTCGTGCAACACTGTGGCTGCCCCAACGAGCGCAGCCCATGAGCCCCCCAACCCTGCTGATCCGCAACGCCGACGTCATCGCCACCCAGGACGACGCACGCCGTGAGCTGGCCCGTGCCAGTCTGTTCATCCGTGGCGGTGTCATCGAGGCCCTCGGCCCGGTCGCCGAACTGCCCTCCGAAGCGGACGAGGTCATTGACGCCCGTGGCCATGTGGTCATCCCTGGCCTGGTGAACACCCACCACCACATGTACCAGTCGCTCACCCGGGCGATCCCGGCGGCGCAGAACGCCGAGCTCTTCGGCTGGCTCAAGACGCTGTACCCGATCTGGGCCGGGCTCACACCCGAGATGGTCCACGTCAGCACGCAGGTGGCGATGGCCGAGCTGCTGCTCTCGGGCTGCACCACCAGCTCCGACCACCTCTACCTCTACCCCAACGGCGTGCGGCTGGACGACAGCATCGAAGCCGCGCACCAGATCGGCATGCGTTTCCACGCCGCGCGCGGCAGCATGAGCGTGGGCGAGAGCGCCGGCGGCCTGCCGCCCGACCGCCTGGTGGAGCGCGAGGACGCCATCCTCAAAGACACCCAGCGCCTGATCGAAACCCACCACGACGCCGGCCGCTACGCCATGCTGCGCGTGGTGGCCGCGCCCTGCTCGCCCTTCAGCGTCAGCCGCGAGCTGATGCGCGAATCAGCCGCGCTGGCGCGCGCGCTGGGCACCCGCATGCACACCCACCTGGCCGAGAACGACCACGACGTGGCCTACAGCCGCGAGAAATTCGGCATGACGCCAGCCGAGTACGCTGAGAGCCTGGGCTGGGTGGGCGACGACGTGTGGCACGCCCACTGCGTCAAGCTCGATGCGCCGGGCATCGCCCGTTTTGCCGCCACCGGCACCGGCGTGGCCCACTGCCCCTGCAGCAACATGCGCTTGGCCTCGGGCATTGCGCCCATCCGCAAGATGCTGGATGCCGGCGTGCCAGTGGGCCTGGGCGTGGACGGCAGCGCCAGCAACGACGCCGCCCACCTGCTGAACGAGGCACGACAAGCCATGCTGCTGGCCCGCGTGGGACGCGCGCTGGACCCCTACGGTTGCGACCACGGCCCGCGCGAGATGACCGCGCGCCACATGCTGGAAGTGGCCACCCGTGGCGGTGCCCAGGTGCTGGGCCGCGACGACATTGGCCACCTCGCCCCAGGCATGGCCGCTGACCTGGCCATCTTCAACACCCGCACCCTGGGCTTTGCCGGCGGCGCCGTGCACGACCCCGTGGGCGCGCTGCTGATGTGCGCCTCGGCCACCGCCGCCTACACCGTGGCGAACGGCCGCGTGGTGGTGCGCGAAGGCCAGCTCACCACCGTGGACCTGGGCCCGCTGGTGGAACGCCACAACCGGCTGGCGGTGCAACTGGCCGAGGCTGCGCGATGAACGCCTACCTGCTGATCGGCGGCAACCACACCCGCAAGTCCACGCTGCTGCGCTGCCTCACCGGCTGCTTCAACCGCAGCGTGCGCGACATCGAGCTGCTGCGCGGCGACAGCGTCAAGCTGTATGCCCGCGTGGCGGCGCTGCAGGCCTCGCGCACCGAACCGGGGGAATTCATCGCCGAGGTGGCGGCCACGCGCTGCAGCGACGTGGCCCTGGTGCTGTGGCCCGAAGCCAACCCGCTGGACGCCAAGCGCTACCCCGACGCCGCCGGCTACATCGCCGCCTTCCAGGCCGCCGGCTGGAAGATCGCCAAGGTGGCCGTGGTGGGCGCCCACCCGCTGGCACTGAAGCTGCCCGGCGTGGCGCGCTTCTCGAACGTGCTGCACCAGCCCATCAACACCTCGGCGCAGCTGATCCGCAGCCACTTCGGCTGGCGCTGACGCGAGCGGCCCCGCACCCTGGGGGGCCGGGCCGTCAAGTTGGGGATGGCCGCCACGCCGGTGGCTGCTACCTTGCGCTGCAGCCGGCACCACCGCCGGCGCCACCCGCAGGTGACCGCATGGCCATGCCCAGCCCCGACACCCAGAGCAGCCCGGTGACCGACGCGGTGCAGCAGCGCCGCACCCTGCTGGGCGAGCCGCTGCTGCAGCCCGGCCCCGAGCCACAGATGTGGGGCCTGGCCCTCTCGGGCGGCGGCGTGCGCAGCGCCACTTTCTGCCTGGGCCTGCTGGTGGCGCTGGCACGCCAGCGCGTGCTGCTGCGGTTTGACCTGCTCTCCACCGTCTCAGGCGGCGGCTTCATCGGCGCACTGCTGGGCCGGCTGTTCGACCGCGTGCCCTCGGCGCAGGCGGCCCAGCAGGTGCAGGCGGCCATCGCCGACGCCGACAACCGCTGGTTCGCCTGGTGGCTGCGCGCCAACGGCCACTACCTGTTCGCCCGCGGTGCCCGCGACGTGTTCGTGGCGGTGGCCACCATGGTGCGCAGCCTGCTGGCCCTGCACATCGAGCTGGCCGTGGTGGCCATGGCGGTGGGCATCTTGCTGGCCACCCTCAACCTGGGCGTCTGGGCCTGGATGGACCACGCCTGGCGGCCGCTGGTGGTCACCGGCAACGAATGGGTCAGCGTGCTGCTCTCGCACCTGCCCAACGCGCTGCCCACGCTGTGGCTGCTGTGGGTGCCGCTGATGCTGCTGCTCAGCGGCACGCTGGCCTGCGCCTACTGGGCCCTGCCGCAGCGGCGCGACCGCGGGTTCCGCCAGTTCGCGCTGGGCCACTGGGCGATCTGGGCGGCGGTGATGGCGGCCCTGGTGTTGCGGCCGTCCTGGCTCTCTGACTTGGGCGGCCTCTCGCCGCAGATGCGGGTGGGCGCGATGCTGATGAGCCTGTGCTGGCTGCTGGGCATCCCTTGGGGCTGGTGGCAGTTGCTGCGCTGTGACGACGACCAGGCCCGGGTGCGCAGCCGCGTCACCACCCAGCTCAGCGCGGTGGTGATGGCCTCGGTCGCCGTGGCCCTGCTGGGCGTGGTGGACCGCCTGGCCTGGTTCATCGCCTTCGACCACCCGGTGTCGATGGAGCTGGGGGCCGCGCTGCTGGCCCTGGCCGCCCTGCTGCGCACGGTGCTGGCCCAACTGGGGGCTTCCAGCGGCGCCGCACCCGCCTGGCTGGGCAACAAGCTGCTCACCATCGCGCACTGGGTGGGCCTGCTGGTCACCCTGCTGCTCACGGCCTGCTGGGTCAGCGTGCTGTACGACGTGGTGTTCGGCGCCCTGTTCGAACCGCTGCCGGACAACCGCAGCAACACCCAGGCGCTGCAGTTCGTGCTGGCCGCCGAGCGGCTGGCGCTGATCGCCGCCGCCGTGTTCGGCTTCCTGCTGGCCACGGGGCGGCAGGTGGAGTTCGCCAACCTCTCGTCGCTGCACCGCTACTACCGCGACCGCCTGGTGCGCGGCTGGCTGGGCGCGGCCAACCCCGCACGCTTCGACGGTGTGGTCAGCACCCTGGAGCCGCGCCCGCCCGAGCCCGCCAGCGGCTACCACGTGAGCGACGTGGCCGCCGTGGTGGCCGGCGACGACGTGGCGCTGGAAGACTACGCGCCGCACACCGGGGGCGGCCCGCTGCACCTGATCAACGTCTGCCTGAACCAGACCGTGGCCTCCAGCACCCGCGCCTTCAACCGCGACCGCAAGGGCCAGTCGCTCACCGTGATGCCGGGCGGCCAGATGCGCCTGGCCGAGCAGCCCTGGCAGCCCATGCCGGCCGACAACGCGCTCACGCTGGGCGCCTGGACAGCCATCTCGGGCGCCGCCTTCGCCCCTGGCCTGGGCACGCTCACGCGCAGCGGCATCTCGGCCCTGGCCATGTTTGCCGGCGTGCGCCTGGGCTACTGGTGGCAGCCCTACCCGCCCGGGGCCGGCGGCCGACGCGGCCTGAGCGTGTTCGCCAAGTCGGCCATGCTGGTGGGCGAGATGCTGGGGCGTTTCCGTGGCGACACCGGTTCGGCCTGGTACCTCAGCGACGGCGGCCACTTCGAGAACACCGCCGTCTACGCCCTGCTGCGCGAGCGCTGCCGCGTCATCGTGCTGGCCGACTGCGGCGCCGACCCGCTCTACCGCTTCGAAGACCTGGAGAACCTGGTGCGCAAGGCCCGGGTGGACCTGGGCGCCGAGATCCGCTTCCTCAAGCCTGAAACCGCCAACCCGCCCGCGCCCTTTGGTGGCTTCGGCTCGCTCAGCGACCTGGCCTCGCCGCACAGCAACGCCTGCCTGGCGCTGGCCGACATCACCTATGCCGGCGGCCACACCGGCCACCTGGTGTTGGTCAAGCCCAACCTGTCCAGCGGGCTGCCGGTGGACCTGCTGAACTTCAAGGCCAGCAACCCCGCCTTCCCGCAGCAGACCACCGCCGACCAGTCGTACGACGAAGCGCAGTGGGAAAGCCACTTCGTGCTGGGCCGCGAGATCGGCCAGTGGCTCTCGCCCGAAGTGCTGCAGGGCCTGGCCGACGACCAGCACCCGCCCTTCGTGCCCGACGACGGCAAGGCGCTCAAGGGCGACGAAGCCGCTGCCAAGGAGGGCCACGCCGCGCGCCTGCCGGTGCGCCTGGGCGTGAGCGCGGTGTCGGCCTCCATCGGCCTGGGCACCGCCGCCACGCTGGGCGTGACGGTGTGGCAGGGCATCGACTCCTTCCGCACCGCCAGCCGCCAGGGCACCGACGCCGACGACAAGGCCTTGAAAGAGCTCACCGACCTGTGGGGCAGGATGGCTGTGCCGGGTGTGGCGGCGGCCGCCTCCGACGCCGCCTCGGCACCGCCAACGCCCTCCGCCGCCACGCGCGCCGCCACCGCCGGCCCGCTGGCCAGCAGCCTGCTGCGCATCGGTGACACCCTGTGCCCCAACGGCTTCGACCGCTGGTTCGCCCCAGGCACCACCGCCCAACACGTGCTGGACGACGCCCGCTATGCCTGCCAGGACCTGCAATCGGCAGGCCCCGGCGTGGCCCCGGCCGCCTGCGCGCAGCTGCTGCGCATCAGCGACCCTGAGCACTGCCTGTACCGTCCGCCCGAGGTGGTGCGCGGTGCCGACCAGCGCCCGCCCTGCCTGCCCCACTACTGGGGCCGCGACTACCGCTTGAGGCCCAGCGCCAACGTGGTGGGCAATTGCCCCAAAGCAGCCGACACCACCGCCCTGCCGGCCATCGTGGCCACTGCGACCACTGCAGCCAGTGCCCCGCTGGGCACCACACCGGTGATGGTGCCGGCCAGTGGTGCGGCGCCCGCCGCGTCGGCCGCAGCGTCACAACCCGCCGCCGCACCTGGCCTGGACAGCTGCAAGGCCAGCACCGTGTACCTGCAGGTCTACGGCACCAGCCGCACCAACGACGAGGTCGACCTGCGCGCTGCCTTCGCCCGACTGGACAAGCGCCTGGACCCCACCGAGGACATGAACGCCAGCGCCGCCTTCCAGCGCCGCCCGCCGCCCACCCCGGTGCGGGTGGACACGGTGCGCTGGCAACTGCCTGCGGGCAAGCACTGCGCCCTGGCTATCGCCTCGTGGCTGAACCAGAACAGCAAGGCCCGGCCCCAGCCGCCCCGGCCAGCCCTGGCCGAGGCCCTGAGCAAGCAGTACAAGAGCGAGGCGAACATCGTGGAGGTCTGGCTGGCGCCGTGACGCGACTTCGGATCGGGATAGGGGCCGATCATCGCTGACCGGGCCCCTCCCACACCACCCGGCGTGCGGGACCGCACCGGGCGGTTCGAGAAGTTGAGGTCAGGAGAATCGGGGGACGCCAAGAGCGTCGAAGTAGCTCACGGGCAGGACTCCGTTCAGAGCCATGCGGCTGTTGCGCCACCACCTGCGGCTGTTGACCGCGATGCGCCCGGCAACAGCTTCGCTGGCGCCCAGGCGCCGGAGTTCTCGGAACATCGTGGTTCCTCGCTTCCATTGCTTGAGCTGCAGCGCCCGTAGCCGGTGGCGCAGCCACTCGTCAAGCTCACGCATGATCTTGGGCGTCTGCGCCAGCCGGAAGTACGCCTTCCAACCCGGCACGTAGGCTTGCAGATCCTGCGCCACTTGCTCCATGCTGCGTCCCCGCACGCGCCGCGTCAGTTGCCGCAGTCGTTGCCGCAACGTTTGCATTGCCCGGATGGCCACCGCCCGTTTGACTTCCCCTCGCGGGGCGGTCCACAGACAGTAGCCCAGGAACTTGCGTCCCCAGACCAGGCCCACTGCCGTCTTCGACTCGTTGATCGTCAGCGCCAGCCTCGCGTAGCAGCCGCGCAGCGCTTGCAGTACCCGCTCCCCCGCTCGCTGGCTCCTGACGTAGACGTTGCAGTCATCGGCGTAGCGCACGAACCTGTGTCCGCGACGCTCCAATTCCCGATCCACGTCGTCCAGCAGCACGTTGGCCAGCAGCGGGCTCAAGGGGCCGCCTTGCGGCGTCCCCTCGATGCGCTCGCTGTGCACGCCGTGCGCCAGGATGCCCGCTTGCAGGTACCGGCGTATCAACCGCAGCACCCGCTTGTCCGCAATGCGTTTGGCCAGCCGATCCATCAGGATGTCGTGGTTGACTCGGTCGAAGAATTTCTCCAAATCCACGTCCACCACCGTCCTGTACCCGGCCTGCACGTGCCCTTGCGCTGCCAACACCGCCTGATGCGCGCTTCGCCCCGGCCGGAAGCCGTAACTGTGCTCGCTGAAGGTCGGGTCGATCAGCGGTTGCAGCACTTGCAGCAGCGCCTGCTGGATCAACCTGTCTGTCACGGTCGGAATGCCCAGTTCACGCGTCCCGCCACCCGGTTTCGGTATACCCACCCGGCGCACCGGTTCTGGCTTGTAGATGCCATCGAGCAGCCGCTGGCGGATGTCGGCCCAGGCGCACTTGAGGTACTCGGCCGTGGCCTGCACCGTGCGTCCATCAACGCCGGCGCTTCCCTTGTTGGCCTTGACGCGTTTCCACGCTCGAACCATGTTCTCTCTGGCCAGCGCCTGCCCCAGCAGATCGTCGGCCCCCCAGCCCGTTTGAACCGGTCGCGCCAGCGCTGCTTCATCGCTCGCGGCTTGGCACACGGCTTCACCGTGCCCCGCCCCCGCGCGCCCCGCTCGGCCTTGCGGCTTCGCAGGCTTCTGATGCCCAGCAGTTCCAAGCGACATGTCGCGTGACTGTCCTTCTCGTTCGGCCCTTCGTCAGGTCGCCCCAACTACTACGGCCTTTGCTGACTCCTTGCTCCGGCTCTTCGCCGTCGCCCTTTCAGGCACAAGGCAAGGTCTCCCCAGGTAAGAGCGCAATCCTTCCCCGCACCGTCGTCGCATCTACGTCGTCCCGCCTTGACCACAAGAGCTTCGCGGTCGCTTGCCCGCTCGCCCTGCCTGACGCCGCCTCAAATGCGCTTCGTGTACCTCGACTCGCGGTTTCGTTCCACGCTTCCTCCCCACGCTCGGTCACCCTCACGCAGTTGCGCTTCCCTTCGCTCACTGTGGCCAGCTCGCGGGAGGACTTGCACCTCCAAGATCGCGCCCATGCTGGGCGCACAAGCCGGGAGACGGCGGGCTGCCGTCGGTGGTTCTCGCGCCCCAGCTCTGTGTGCGGTGGTGCAGGTGGCCCGCCAGGCACCGCGGCGCCCCACCCGGTGGACCACCACCGTCGGTGGTTGCAGTGCAGTGGTGGCGCCTTCGGGCGGAGGGCACATTCGCGTGTGGGTTGACAGCGGCGAGGGCCAAGGCGGGACAAGAGCGCGCAGGTGCGACAAGGGGCACGGTGGTGGTCCGCGAGGAGCCCGTTGGCCGAAGGCGCCGCCGGTGCGCTGCTGCAGCCGACGCTGAAAACCTGGATGCCCGCCTGCGCGGGCATGACGGAGTGGCCGTGCACTGGCATGACGGCGGTGGTGGCGGCGAGGGAATGACAGCAACGTGCCGCCAGCCGCCTGCCGACACTCCTCCGGGGCTGGACTCAAGCGCGTTGCAGCCGAAGCACGAAGTTCACCCCGTCCCCCTCGTTGCGGGCCTCGATGGTGCCGCCCATCTTGGCCATGTAGGTGCGGGCCACGAACAGGCCCTGGCCGCGGTGGCCGGTGCCTTCTGCGGCACCGGCTGCCTCCGACACGCCGTACTCAAAGATGCGCTCGATGAGCTCGTCGCCAATGGGCACCCCCTCGTTGTGGATGCGCAGCTCGGCGTGGTGGGGCAGCACGTCCAGCGCGAGCGTGATGGGCGTGCCCGGCGTGCGGTGGCGCTCGGCGTTGCGCAACACGTGGGTCACCACGTCCTCCAGCGCGTATTCGTCGCCCTTCACCAGCACGGCCGCCGGCAGCGTCGCGTAGTGCACCTCGGCAATGCCGGCGTGCGGCGCGTTCTCGGCCACGTGCTGCAGGAACTCGTTCAGGTCCAGTGCCTGCACGCCCAGCGTGGTGGCCTCGAAGGCCTCGGTGGGCGAGGCCTGGCCGTAGAGCACCCGCACCGCCTGCTGCATGCGCTGGATGTAGCGGTGGCTGGGGTCGTCGGCGCTGCCGTGCAGCACCATCAGCGACTGCAGCGGCGACATGATCTCGTGGCCCACGGCGTGCCACTGGTCTTTCTCCTGCGCCGCGCGAATGTGCTCGCGGCGCACGTCGTCGTTCACGCGCTGCATCAGGTCGGCCAGCGTGCCAGCCAGCAGGCCCAGCTCGTCGCCGCCGCGCAGGTCGGCCACGTCCAGGCTGATCTCGCCGCCTTCGCTGCCCTTGACGCTCCGTGAGACGGCCGCGGCACGCTTGGTGAGCACGGTGATGCGGCGGATGACGCGCAGCTCGATCGCCGCCCAAGTGAGCGCAATGGCCGCCAGCAGCGCGCCCACGAACCAGCCCACCCGCGTGGCCACGCGGCTGAGCGCACGGTTCACGCTGCGCACGTCGCCGGTCAGCACCAGTTCGTAGCGGCCGCTGGCCGTGGCGATGGTGTCGGTGGCCTGCAGCGGCTGGTCGTAACCGTCCACGGGCAGCTGGCGGATCAGTCGGTCCAGCAGCGGCGACACCGGTTCGCTGTGGTCGTCGTGGCCGGTGAGCGTGGCCAGTTCGGCACCTGCCGGGCCGCCCAGCTTGCGGATGCGCAGGGTCTCGCCCGGCATCAGCAGGCTGGCCAGGTCGTCCAGCGCAAAGGGCGGACGGGCCCCGGCCTGGGCGCTGTCGAACAGCGGCTGCGCGTCGGCCCCTGGCGGCAGCACCTGCAGGCGCACCACGATGCGGTCCAGGTCGGCCGGCGGCCACACCAACTTGCCGCGCTGGGCCTGCAACTCGTCGCGGAACAGCTCCACCGGCAGCCGCAGCGAGAAAAACGAGCGGCGCAGGCAATGCTCGGCGGCACTGCCCTCCAGGCAGCGCGCGTCCTGCCACAGCCAGCCGCGGAAGTCGCGCACGGGTTTGTCGGCGGTGTGGCCCTGCTCGTCCTCGGCGAAGCCGGTGAGGCGGCCGCGGGTCGCGCTGTTTTGGCTGGTGACAGCCTCCTGCGGCGTCTCGAACGGCGCCAGCCAGCGCCAGGTCTGGCCACGCATCGCCACGCTCACCCGCACGCGGTGCGCGCTGCTGAGGTCCAGCTCGCCGATGCGGCGCGGCACCAGTTCGTCGCTGGCGAAACTGCCCACCGTGTAGATGAAGCCGCCCGCCAGCGGGTTGCTGCCCACAGCCACGCACAGGCTGGCGTCGTCACCGCCCTTGCCCACGTACTGAACCAGGCAACCGGCCATCTCCACCGCCTGCTGGGCCTTGGCCTTGTCGTCGAAGTCGATGGCCGCAAACGGCAGCACCAAGGGCGTCACCGCCGCACCGGCCACGCCGCGTGCGCCCGGATTCAGCAGCGCCAGCTGACCGGTGGGGTGGCGCAGGCGGGCGACGATCTGGGCCTGGGTCTTGGCGAACACGTCCTGGTAGTTGGCGTAGCTGCGCTGTTTTTCTTCCTGCAGCACGGTGAGCGCCAGCGCCACCGTGGCCAGCGTGAGCAACAGGAAGGCGCCGCGGAAGAAGACCCGCAGCCGCAGCGGGATGCGCGTGGGCAGGCGCAGCGCGTCCACGCTCGGCAGGCGAAGGGTCGCCATCAGGGCTCCCAGCGGAAGCCGCGCATGGGGATGTTGGCGATGCGTTCGAAGGCCGGGTCGATCTCGCGGAAGGCGTCGCGGATGGTGCTGACGTGCTTGCGGATGTTGTCGCGGTTGCGCCCGCTCTTGACCACTTGGTAGAGGTCTTCGTAGCTCACCACCTCGCCCTTGCGCGCCACCAGCGCGGCCAGGATGCGCTGCGCCGTGAGCGGCAGGTTGATGCGCTGGCCGCGCCAGATGGCGGCGCCCTGGCGCAGCGGGTCCAGCAGCAGTTCTTCGGCCGGCGCGGCAACGGGCGCGGCCGGGGCCTGGCCGCGCGTGGCGCGCAGGATGTCGAGGAAGGTCTCGACGAAATCGGCTTCCTCGAAGGTGGTTTTCTGCAGGTAGTCCCAGGCGTCCAGGGCCTTCATGATGCTGCGGTAGATGGCCGCCGGCATGGCCGACACCACCAGCACCGGCGTGCCCGCGTGGCGCTTGTTGATGGCGTTGATGATGGCCACGCCGGCATTGCGCTCGCGGCCCAGTTCGATGTCCAGCACCACCAGGTCGTAGCGCTCGCGGGCGATGGCCGCCTCGGCTTCGTCGCGGGTGAACCACTGGTCCACTGCAATGCCGGGGCGCGCGGCCTCGATCCAGCCGCGCAGCTGTTGGCTGGTGGGCTGGTCGTCCTCGATCACGGCGACGCGCACCATGGTTGGCTCACTTTCCTTGGGGGTTTGGCAAGGGGTAGGCGGCGATTATCCCGGCGCCCCGCCAGGGCCGGTGTGAAGGTTTCTTCCGGACCCTGGTGCGATGGCTCACAGCGACGCACAAAGACGCCCGGCGCTGGTCTTTCACCTTCCCGGGGGGCTCAGAAGAATGACTTCCAGGCCAGCACCAACAAGCACCGCGCCGGCCACCCAACCCCTCAGGAGCCCACCATGAACGAACGTTTCACCCAGATGACCCAGATGGCCCGCGCCGCCCGCGAGGCCCTGAACCAGCGTGGCCGCCAGCTCGGCGGTGTGCTGGGCAGCCTGCTCGGCCGCAGCGCCAGCGCCGTGGGCGGCACGCTCACCTCCTCGCGCACCCTGCTGCTGGGCACGGCGGCGGTGGCGGTGCTGGGCTACGGCGTCGTCGCCCACCCGCCGGTGCAAACCATCTCACGCGGCGAGGTCGGCGTGCGCACCAACCAGCTCACCGGCGGCATCACCGAGTTCAAGGACGGCTGGGCCCTGGTGCTGCCCGGCCTGCAGGCGCTGCGCCAGTACCCGCTGCGCGACCAGATCTACCGCCCCGAAGGCAGCGCCAGCGCCAGCGGCAGCGCGCCCTTCCAGTCGGTGGAAGGCCTGTCCATCGGCGTGGACCTGGCCGTGCGCTACGCACTGGACCCGGCCCGCATCGCCAGCGTCTCGCGCGACCTGCCCGACGACATCAACCGCGACGTGGTGCAGCCCGCCGTGCAGGGCGTGGTCTACAAGACCTTCTCGCGCTACACGGTGCGCGAGATCTTCTCGGCCAAGCGCGCCGAGATCCAACAGCAGATCGAGGCCGAGTTGAAGCCCCGCTTGGCCGCCTTGGGGCTAACGCTGCGCGACGTGCAAATGGGCAAGGTCGACCTGCCCGAGGACTACCGCAAGGGCATGGACCGCCTGCTGGCCGAGGAGCTGGAAGCCGAGAAGATGCGCTACACCCTGGTGCTGAAAGAAAAGCAGGTGGAGCAGACAGCGCTGGAAGCGCAGGCCAACAAGGTCAAGCGCGAAAAGAACGCCGAGGCCGCTGCGCGCGAGCAGATCATCGCCGCCCAAGCGCAGGAGGAAGCGATGAAGCACGTGCTGCCCTTCAAGCAGAAGCAGATCGAGCAACGCCAGCTCGAAGCCGAGGCCGAGAAACAGTCGCGCATCCGCACCGCCGAGGGCAGCGCCCAGGCCCGCCGCATCGAGAGCCAGGGCGAGGCCGATTCGCGCCAGAAGCTGGCCGACGCCGAGGTCTACCGCCTGCAGAAGGTGGGCCAGGTGAACGCCGAGCAGATGGCCAGGGAAGGCGCGCTCATCACCCGCCACCCGCTGCTGATCCAGAAGACCCTGGCCGACAAGCTGAGCGACAAGATCCAGGTCATCATCGCCCCGCCCCCGGCCAATGGCGACTTCATTGGCCAGGCCCTGGTGGGTGGCTTGCAAAAGACCGCCACTGCTTCGCAAGCCAACGGCACCGAAGAGGCTGCGCAATGATCACCGCTGCTGTCCTGGCCGCCGCGCTGGCCAATGTCGCCATCGTCACGCAAGACAGCGCGGCGCTGCGCGCCACGCCGCGCGACTCGGGCACCACGCAAGCCCAACTCACCGCCGGCGACGCACTGGAAGTGCGCGGCGAGCGCATGGACTACCTGCAGGTCTATGACCACCGCCGCGAGCGCGCCGGCTACGTGAAGGCCAGCCAGGTGCGGCTCACCAACGCCGCAGCGCCCGACGCGCCCGAGCTGCTGGCCGTGCTGCGCTTTGTGCGCGACACCCCGGGGCAAGAGGCCCTGGGCGTGGGCTACGCCGCCGCCTACCTGAAAGCCTCGCCGGCAGCCGCCATCACCGCCGAACCGTTTGACGCGCTGGGCAGCATGGCCGAGCGCCTGGCCCGTCGCGCCTCCGCCCGCAGCGGCACGCCCGACAGCAAGCTCGCCGCCCACCTGGAAGGCGTGGCCACCTACGGCGTGCGCATCCTGAGCTACGAGCAGGACGGCGCCGTGCGCCTGTGCTACGACGGCGAAGCCTACCGCCGCGTGCTGGCCATGCCCAGCGCCACACCCGAACAACGCGCCCGCGCCGCCCTGGGCCTCACGCACCACGACTGCGTGGACCCCACCCTGCGCCCCACCGAGCTGGCCGCCGTGCACCGCTGGCGCGGGGACGTGCTGCAACGCATCAGCGACGCCGACCTGGCGCAGCTGCCCGAACAGATGAAGAACCGCCTGCACTTGCGCCGTGCCGGCGTGCAGGCCACGCTGGCCTTCGAGCAGGCCCGCCGTGGCGAGGCCGCACAGGCCCTGGGTCAGAGCGCCCTGGCCGAGCTGGCCGCCGTGAACAAGGGCGAGCTCAGCGATGACGACCAGACCGAATACACCGACGCCGCCATCCGCGTGGGCGCCTCGCGCTGGGCCGCCGAGCTGCCCATCAACCTGGCCAAGCCCACGGCCAACCGCCCCACCCTCGTCACCCAGCCCGGCCAACCCGGCGAGACCTGTGTGCTGTTGATTGAGAACACGCGCGATGCCCAGCACGACGCCGCCCACCCGCTGCTGCGCCGCTGCACCTGGGGCGTGGCCTGGCTGGCCTCGGCCAGCACCAACTCTGGAGGCACGGCCGTGAGCCTGGCCGTGCAGCCCCTGGCCACGTGGCGCGAGCTGTGGCTGATGAAGAAGACCCCGGACGGCTGGACATTGGACGTGCTGCCCCCCGCCCCCGGAAACCCGCTGGGCGCCGACACCGGCTACGTGGAGTTCGCCGGCTGGGTGCCCGAGGGCGAGCCGCGTGTGCTGCTGGCCCGCGAGGGCAAGGTGGACGGCAAGCTCAGCCGCCGCTTCGAGGTGAGCAAGCTGGCCGACGGGGCCGTGGACAAGCAGGCCAGCACGCCGCAGCTGCTGGCCATGTTCCAGCGCTGGCAAGACCCGGCGTGGAAGCGCCAGAGCGTGAGCCTGCGCTGAGGCGGCGGCACCCCCTGCGAAGCTAGGGGGCGCGGCAGCCGCAGCCCCCCGAAGGTGTGGGGTGTGGTGGGGCGCGCAGCAGGCAGAGACTGGCGCCACTCCTTCCACGGGGCTGGCGCCGGCCACAGCACACGGTGGCACAGCCCCCTCACCTGAGAGGCCTTGCCCATGAGCAGTCTGGTAGCCACCCCCGGCGATCTGCGTGCCGCCCCCGCCGACGTCTGCGACATCGCCGTGCTCTCCGTGGGCCGGGCCACGCCGGCCCTGGCGGCGGCCGTGTCCAAGGGCCTGGGCCTGCCGGTGGAGGCGGTGGTGCGCAGCGTCTACCGTGCGCCGGCCGTGCTGCTCAAGCAGGTGGCCGTGGGCATGGCCGACAAGCTCTGCCAACTGCTCAACGACACCGGCCTGGACGTGGCCGCCGTACCGGCCGGGCAAGACCTGGGCGAGGTGCCGCTGCTGGACGCAGCCGCCCACCTGCGCGAGCCGGCCCGCGCTGGCGAAGCCGCCGCCGCGCTGGCCCAGTTCACTGGGCTGGGCGAGGACGCCGCGCTGACCCTGCTGCTGACCCCGCCCGGCGTGGTGCTGGGCAGCGTCAGTGCCGCCAGCATTGCCGCGCTGCGGGCCTGCATGCCCGAGGGCGTGGTGGACATCGTCGAGGCGGCGCCGCAGCAAAGCCGCTACGCCCTGCACCTGCTGCCCTGCGCCGAGGTGGTGGCGCGCGGCGTGCTGGACGACCTGCGCAAGCAAGGCCTCGCCCCGCTGGCGGCCGAGGGCATCGTGGCCGTGGACCTGGACCACCCACGCGCCCAGGCGCTGTGGCAGCGCCACAGCCGCAGCGGCGCGCTGCGCCTCATCCACACCGCCTTCCTGCGCTACGCGGTCAGCCTGCAGGGCAAGCTGGCCGGTCCCGACGCAGGGTTCAACGCCGAGCAGGCGCGATGCCTGGTGGACGAAGCCGGCGTGCCCGCCGAGATGCTGGACGCGGTGGAAGCCGCCATGCCCATCGTGCTGCACGACGACGTGCCCCACATCGAGCTGCCCGACCTGCTGTCGCGCTACGCACGCTGCGGCCTGCAGGTGCAGACCGACCTGAGCAGCTTCCGGCACTACCGGCTGGAGGTGGTGCACGCCCCCGACCCGGTGGCCGCCCAACGCGCGCTGGTGGGCTGCGATGTCTGGCCGTCGGGCCAGGCGCTGCCGGCCATCCCCTTCACCGCCCCGGAGGTGCTGACCCGGCCCAGGGCGCGGCAAGCCCAGGCGCTGCTGCAGGCCGTGGGGGCCGAGGCCTGCCTGGTGGCCGTGGGCATGGGGGGGCAGCATGGCTAACCCCTCCCTGCACGTGATGCACGTGGCGCTGGCCGAGAAGGGCAAGCTCAAGGCCCTGGCCCACCGCCACGACGAGGCCCTGAAGTTGTACCGCGAGGCCATCCGCATGGCCGTGTCGGCCAAGTCGCCCGAGGTCTTCTTCCGCCACTACAGCCAGTGTGTGATGGAAAGCCTGGAGCACATGGGCCAGTACGCCGAGGTCATCCACTTCTGCCGCGAGGCCGACGCCCACTACCGCAGCCTGCGAGCCGACACCGCGCTGCACCGCAAGGACCACGGCTCGCTGCTCGAGCGCCTGGGCGCCGTGCTGCTCAAGCAGGGTGATGCCGCTGCGGCCCGGCAGGCGCTGGCGCAGGCGGCCGGCCTGGCCGATGCGCAGGCCCTGCCGCTGGCCCACCAGTTGCTGGGCTGGCTCCAGCGCGGGCTGAGCTGCAGCGCCACCCAAGTCAACCAGGCGCAACGCCAGCACCACTACTTCGTGGTGCGCGCGGGCAGCGTCAACAACGCGCTGGCCTCGCTGGCACCCGCCCAGCCCGTCGGGCTGCCCTCCCCGCAGGCCGCGCTCACCGCCCGCGCCGCCTGAGCCACCCCACACCCTCGGCAAGGAAGCACCATGCCCAACAACCTTGAGAACATGACGCCCGGCCAGATCCTGGCCGAAGCCAGCGTGGCCGATTTCATCTCCCGGCTGGGCCTGGGCATTGCCGAAGCCCAGCGCGCACTGGACGAGAACTCCATCAAGCAACTGGGGGAATTCGTGCAACCCCGCCCCGGCTTGGGCGGCCGCACGCTGCTGGATCTGGGGCTGATGCCGGCCTTCTACCACTACCAGTCGGCCGACCTCAGCTGCTCGCTGCAGCTGTCGATCAAGGTGGCCGAGAACATCGGCTTCGACCTCAACCTCAACGGCTCGTACAACAACGCCGGCACCAACAGCAGCAACAACTCGCAAAGCACCTCGTCCACAGAATCGGGCAGTTCCACACGTACCGAGGCCCGCAGCGCCAACATCGACATCCAGGCCGCTTCGGCCGGCTCGCTCACGGTGGGTGGCCAGCCTTTTGCGCTGACCGGCGAAGACCCCCTGGCGCGCATTCGTGCCTTGCAGGACGCTTTGACGACCTCACCCAACAGCGGCATTGGCCGCGCCTTGTACTCGCTGACACCGCAGCCGCTGACCATCACCACCGATGCCGACCCGCGCCACGTGGCCGTGGGGTCCAACACCGTGGCCTTCCTGTCTGGCACATTCAGCCGGGGCATCGTCCAGGTGGAAACCGACGCCGCCACGCGCTACCGGCTCAGCGTCACCGGCCCGGTAGAGGCCGTCACCACGCCCCAGGGTTCGGTGCCCAGCTATGCCCAGCATGTGGCCACCACCATCACCGCCGCCGGCTACGACACCGTGCTCGTAGGCCCCGCCGACCCCATAGGCACGGTCTACTTTGAAACCGGCCGCCACAACATCACCAGCACCGGCCCGGCGGTCAGCACGCGCAACGCCACGATCGACCAAGACCTGGTGCGCCTGGCCCAAGGCATACGCGACATGAACCTGCAGGTGACGGTGGAAGGCTTCACCGACGCCCAACCCTTCCGGGGTGCCAGCGCGTCACAGTCAACGGCCTCGAATGTCGAGCTGGGCCAGCACCGCGCAGAAGAGGTGCGCAACCGCCTGATCGCCAATGGCGCGCCGGCAGGCAACATCACCATCGTCCAATCGCGAGGCAGCACAGACGCCATCGCTGCGGGCGGCCCCATCGACAACGTGCTGTTCAGGAAAGCCGTGGTCAAGACCGCCAACCGAACCGCCCACTGGGTGTTTGTCCATTCCCGTTCCGGCGGCCCACAGCTGGACGGCGTCACTCCGGACCACATCACCACACCGGCCCCAGGCAACGGCTTCATCTTCCTGTACCAGGCCGCACCCTTGGCACTGGCCGGCAAGAAGGTGACGATAGACGGCACCGACTTCGCTCTGTCGGGCGCGGCAGCCGGCTCGTTGGCTGCTGAGTCGCCACAAGCCTATGCCCGCAACCTGGCCGACGCCATCAACCACAACGCCACGGTTGACTTCACGGGTTCGGCCGAAGCCAACGTCACCACGGTGCTGCGCAAGACCCAGCCCATACGCCTGCAGCTGGTAACGGCCGAGTCGCGCAACATCGCGCTCACGGGCAGCCAGGGCATCACCGTCACCACCGAGTTCACCCGCACCAGCAACACCAGTCAGACCACCCAATCCACGGGCAACAGCACCGTGGCGGTGGGCGCCTCGCTGGACCTGCGCTTCTCGCGCCAGTTCGAACAGAACGTGACGGGCAACTCCACGATCTCGGCCAAGCTGGTGGCCATCCCGGCGCCGCCCGAGTTCCTGTCGCTCGTCAAGACCTTCCTGACACCGGGAGCCGCGAATGGCTGAAACCGTCGAAGTGACACGTTCGCTGATCTCGGCCCCGCTGCCGCAGATCATCGAGCAGTTGGGCATCTCCATCGCCAAGGCCCAGGCCGCGCTGGACGCCAATTCGGTCAGCATCGCGCAGGCCATGGCCAGCACCGAAGTGGCCATCGGTGGCGAGCAGCGCAACCTGATCTCGCTGGGCTTCATGCCCACGTTCTACGCTTTCACCGAAGCCACCGTCGAAGCCAAGCTCAGCTTCTCGATGAGCGAGACCACCGAGCTGGGCGTGCACGTGGGCGCCAGCGTCGGCGTCAATACCGGCTTCGTGATGGTGGCGGCCAGCGTAGACGTGTCGTACGCGCGCAAGTTCTCGGTCTCGTCCGAGGGCGCCAGCTCCATCGCCGCCCGCCTGGTCTCGCTGCCGCCGCCCGATGTCTTTGTAGCGCTGCTGCGCCGCGAGGCCGCATTGGCTGCCCCCACCCCCGCCCCTTCACCCACCTGAGTGCCCACCGCGCACACCAACCGGAGAACACACCATGGCCATAGGTCAAGAACTGCTCAACGTCCCCATGGGCGACATGATTCGCCAGATGGCTTTCGCCATCGCCGAGGCACAGGTCAAGCTCGACGAATCGTCCATCAAGGTGGCCGAGATGATGGGCGGCCTGAAGACGGTCTACAACGACGAGGGCAAGGTCAGCTTCGACGACAGCCGCGTCTTCTTCGGCCACGAGTACATGAAGCTCAAGGACGCGAAGGCCTACGCGGAGATGGACCACGTCTTCACCGGCAACACCGCCCTGAACGACGTGGTGACCGGTGCCGAGGCGGCCGAAAACGCGCGCCGTACTGCCGGGGGTGAAGCCGCCGCCGGCCCCGACGACGAGATCCGCATGCCGGTGCGCGTGTCGATGCTGGAGCTGGGCTTCACGCCCACCTTCTACCAGTTCGTCGACACCATCATCGAGGTCAAGATCGCCATCAAGATCACCCGCGAAACCAACTACGGCAGCAAGACCAGCAACGCCACGCGCCTGGACACCAGCAGCAACAACAGCAGCGGCGGCGGCATCTGGAGCTTCTTCGGCGGCAGCTCGAACAAGAACAGTTCCAGCACCGTGCAGACCAGCCAGGTGGACGCCAGCTACTCGGCCAAGTACGGCTACAGCGCCGAGGGCTCCAGCCTGCTGCGCACCAAGCTCAGCCCGCTGCCGCCGCCGCCCATCCTGGAAGAGCGCATCCGCAAGCTCATGGAGCAGGACGATGCCCGCCGCCAGGCTGCGCTGGACGCCAAGACCCCGGCCTGAAGTGCGCCCCGCCGCTGACCGCAACGCCAAACCGAGGGACACCCCATGAGCGTCGGAACCGAACTGCTGGCCGTGCCATTTCCGCAGATGGTGCGCAACCTGGGCGTGGGCATCGCGCAGGCCCAATTCGAGCTGGACATGGTCTCGCTCAAGATCGCCCGCATGATGGCCGGCTACGCCGTTGACGAGAACCCCAGCGCCGGGGCCGACCCCACCGCCCGGCCCTACCTGGTGAAGTTCTCTGACGGCGCCGAGTACAGCCTGCTGGAGTTGGGCCTCACGCCCACCTTCTACCAATTCGTCGACACCGTGATCGAGCTGAAGGTGTCCATCAGCACCAGCAGCGAGATCGAGCAGTCCAGCAGCAGCAGCCGCACCTCGGCCGCAGGCGGCTGGTTCCTGTTCGGTGGCGGCATGAGCGCCAGCTCGGTCAGTGCCAGCTATGCGGCCAAGTACCAGTACTCGTCCGAGGGCAGCTCGGTGATGCGGACCAAGCTGGTGCCGCTGCCGGCCCCGGCGCTGCTGGAAGAGCGCATCCGCCAGATGATCAAGGACCGCACGCCCGCGCCGGCCCCGTCCCCCACCTGAGCACAGCACGCCATGCAATCCTGGCAAGACCTGCAACGCCGCCAGGCCCGGGGCGGCGCTGCCGCCGCCCCGGCCAACGCCGCGCCGAATGCCGCGCCAAAAGCCGCCGCGGGCGCCCCCGCGCCCGCAGCTGCGGCGGCCTCACCGCGGCTGCAGCAACTGATGGCCGAGCGCCAGCAACTCGAAGCCCGCATGCAGGGCCTGGTGGGCGACGGTGGTGGCGATGCCGCCCTGGCGGCGCGCTACCCGGTGGCGTCGGCGGCCCAGCGCCGTCTGGAGGCCCAGCGTTGGGCCTCCAGCCAGGACGCCGTCCAGCAGCGCCTGTTGGCGGCACGGCGCGCCCAGAACCGCGCCACCACGCCGGCGCTGCCCGAACGCGGCCGCAGCACCGCGCCCGCCGAGCCCGGCACCCCCAGCCAGACCCGCGCCTGGAGCCAGGCCCGCGACGCACTGCTGGGCGCCGACCGCCGGCTGGCCCAGGCCGAGTCGGCACTGGCGCGCACCGACGCCCTGGATGCACCCCTCAACGGCGCGCTGGAACGCGCCAACGCCAGGCCGGCCGAGCGCGCCCGTGCCCGCGACGCCGTGCAGCGCATGGGCAGCGAGCTGCGCGACCAGGTGCAGGGGCCCAAGCGCAAGGTGGAACAAGGCCTGCAGAAGGCCCGCGAGGTGCTGGACGCCGGCGAGAAGATCGCCCGCGACTGGGACCGCCGCCGCGACGCCATCGCCGGCCCCGACCTGCAGCTCGTGGCGCGCGGCTACGACGCGCGCACCGAGCGCCTGCTGAACGTGGTCACCGGCAGCCTGGCCCAGCTGACCGAGCGCAGCGACGCCCTGCGCAGCGCGCTGCAGCAGCGCAAGGCCGCAGGCCGCGAGGAAGCCCAACAGGACGAAGACCGCCGCGAGCGCGCACTGCAAAAGCGCCAGCAGCGGCGCGATGAAGAAAGAGGCAACGCATGAGTGACGCTCAACTCGTGGGCCAGTCCATCGAGGAGATGCTGGTCTCGCTCGCCGAGGGCGTGCGCGAGGCACAGCAGGCGCTGAACAGCGCCCCGGCGGTGGACGCCTTTGGCCGTCCGCTGCCCGCCTACCACCTGCCGTATGTGGACTTCAACCTGCAGATGGACGTGGACACCCAGACCGTGGAAGGCGGCCGGCCCATCTTCCGGCTGCTGGCCCCCAGCGCCAGCAGCACCCGCAACACCAGCACCCGCAGCGTGGTCTCGGGCCGCCTGGTGGCGGTGCCCCCGGGCGAGGGCCTGCCCCTGCCGGTGCTGCGCCTCACCCTGGCCCAGCCGCAGCCGGGTGAGCGGCGGTTCGCCATCACCGTGCTGGCCGGCAACACCGCCGGCGAGCTGTTGGCGCGCCAGCGCATCGAGATCAACCTCGACCTGGCCGCCAGCCAGGCGCTGTCGCAGGGCCTGGGCATGCCCGCCGCGTGGAGCGGCACCCAGCTGCAGAGCGCCCTGCTCACCACCGACGACAACGGCCAGGGCAGCACCCTGCTCAGCATCGGCAGCGAGGTGCCCTTGGGCGCCTATGTGGTGGTCACAGCCACCTTGGGCGGCGTCAAGGCGCAAGGGGTGGTGAAGTCATGAAAACCATCGAACTGTTTGCCCAGGTGCACACCGCCTCGGGCCAGCCCTGCCAGGGCCTGGCGGTGGTGCTGGAGAGCTTCGCGTTGGCCACGGCGGTGTGGCAGCCGGTGGGCCAGGCCAGCACCGACGCCCAGGGCCAGCTGCACCTGAAACTGGCCCTGCCCACCGCCGGCGCGGCCCATGCCCCGCTGGTGCGCCTGGTGCTGGCGGGCGAGCCCGCCGACCGCGTGCTGGCCACCGGAGGGCGCGTGGTGTACGCCCCGCGCACCGGCCTGCTCACGGTGGACATGGGGGCCGTCACCCTGCTGGACGAACACGCCGCAGCGCCGGCCTCGACCCAACGCCGCCTCAAAGGTGTGGGCCTGCGGCTGGCGGGTGTGGCCACGCCGGCCATCGCGGTGGCCAAGCCGGCCGGCCTGGTGGGCGTGCCGATCAAGCCCATCGGCACGCTGATCGACCCGGTGGTGGTGGCGCCTGTGGCCCCGGCGGTGACCGCGCCTGTGGCCGCAGCGGGCACGCTCACCACCATCGACCCTGCCGTGCTGCAGAACCTGCAAAACCTACAGACGGTGAACGCCGCGCAGCAGTTGCAGCTCAGGCAACTCACCGACCAGACCGTGGCCCTGCAAACCACGGTGGACCTGGTGACCCAACGCGCCAACGCCGCCGACGCCCAGGTGGAGACGCTGAGGCTGAACCTGGCCAGCCTGCAAGACCAAAACCTGGCCACCACCAAGACCCTGCAATTGACCCAGAGCGACGCCGCCAGCTTGCGCGAACAAGTGGCCAGCCTGGCTCTGGAGAACAAGGGCCTGAAAGACGCCCTGGCCCAGCCCGCGGTGGGCGTGGCCACCACACCCCGGGTGGCCAACCTGCAGTCGCTCACCAGCGACCTGCACACCCAGTTCAACAGCGCCAGCCTCAACCTCATCCAGTCCGGCGCCGGCATGCAGCTCGGCGATGTGCGCATCCGGGTGCGCGGCAAGATCGGCGCCGACGGCAGCTTCCAGTTGCCCGGTGTGGACGAACTGGCCAAGCCTGGCGTGAGCGAAGGCCTGGACGAGATCGACGTCTCGCTGGGGGGCGCCCCTGGCACTGCGGCGGCCGACCCAACGGTGAACGTGCCCGACCTCAACCGCCTCACCGAAAGCGCGGCCCGCCAGGTGCTGCAGTCGCTGGGCCTGCGGCTGGACATCGCCACCGGCCTGCGCGAAGAAGGCTATGCCAGCGGCCAGGCCATGCGCCAGCAGCCCCGCGCCACGCTGAAGGCACCGCGCGGCAGCCAGGTGCTGGTGGTGTTTGCGCAATGACCCCCACCACCCTCCAACCCCACAGGACGCACCATGGCCACTGACATCGCCAACCTGGTTCACGACGTGGTGGCTTCGCCGCTGGGCGACGTCATCGCCTCCATGGGCGAAGGCGTGGCCGCCGCCCAGCGCGCGCTGGACGAGGCCTCGCTCAGCCAGACCCTGGCCATCTACAGCGAGAGCGGCGACGCCGGCCTGGCCATGCTGCGCGAGATTGGCTACCGCCCCACCTTCTACGTGTTGCCCGAAACCACCGGCGAGGTGAACGTGTCACTGCGCCTGGCCAACACCAGCGCCCAGAACGGCGCCGCCGCATCGCCGCTGGCGCTGCAGGCCGGTGCCAGCGCGGCGGTGCGCCCCATGCTGATGAACCGGGCGCGCGCCTACATCACGCCGGTGGACGCCGGCTTTGCCAACCAGTACAGCTACAACGCCCAAGTGAGCGCCAAGCTCAGCTTCAAGATCGTGCCCGTGCCGCCCCCTTCTGGCACCGAAGACATGCGGGTGCTGCCCGACCTGGCCGGCGCCACCGTGGCCGATGCCCGCACGCGCCTGGCCGCGCTGGGCCTGGCGCTGTCGCCGGCCGCCGACGGCAAGCCGCAGGACGACACCGCCTTCGTCGAGAAGACCGTGCCCGCCGCCGGCGCGGTGGTGCGCATCGGCACCGACGTGGCCTTGGCCCTCAAGGGTTAGAAACAGGGGGCACCCGGCTGCGGAGGACCGCAGCCACCCGCCAGGCGGGTGGCGCCGGCCGCTTCGGAGCGGCCGTGCGCTGGCCGGCGTGGCCCCTGCAGCGACAATCCGCCGCCATGAGCCTGGCCGCCCCCACCGTTGACCGCTGGCAGTTCTGGATCGACCGCGGCGGCACCTTCACCGACGTGGTGGGCCGCGCGCCGGACGGCACGCTGCACCCGCTCAAGCTGCTTTCGGACAACCCCGGCCAGTACGTGGATGCCGCCGTGGAAGGCATGCGCCGCCTCCTGGGCCTGCAGCCCTGCGAGGCCATCACACCCGACCGCGTTGAGTGCGTGAAGATGGGCACCACGGTGGCCACCAACGCGCTGCTGGAGCGCAAGGGCGAACGCACGCTGCTGGTCACCACGCGCGGCTTTCGTGACGCGCTGCGCATCGCCACCCAGGCCCGGCCACGGCTGTTCGACCGGCACATCGTGCTGCCCGAGCTGCTGTACGAGCAGGTGGTGGAGGCCGATGAGCGCGTGGGCGCCGACGGTGCGGTGGTGGCGCCGCTGGATCTCGCGACCCTGCGCACCGCGCTGCAGACGGCCTTGAACACCGGCCTGCGGGCCTGCGCCATCGTCTTCATGCACGGCTGGCGCCACACGGCGCACGAGGCTGCGGCGGCTGCGTTGGCCCGCGAAGTCGGTTTCAACCAGGTCTCGGTCTCGCACGCGGTGAGCCCCATGATGAAGCTGGTGCCGCGCGGCGACACCACGGTGGTCGACGCCTACCTGAGCCCTATCCTCCAGCGCTACGTGCAGCAGGTGGCGGCGCAGATGCCGGGCGTGCCGCTTTCCTTCATGCAGAGCTCGGGTGGGCTCACCGATGCGCAGCGCTTTGCGGGCAAGGACGCCATCCTCTCCGGCCCGGCCGGTGGCATCGTGGGCATGGCGCGCACCGCGCAGGCGGCAGGCTTCGAGCGCGTCATCGGCTTCGACATGGGCGGGACCTCGACGGATGTGAGCCACTTCGCGGGCGAGTTCGAGCGCAGCTTCGACACCCAGGTGGCCGGCGTGCGCATGCGCGCGCCGATGATGGACATCCACACCGTGGCGGCGGGCGGCGGCTCCATCATCCGCTTCGACGGCGCGCGGCTGCGCGTGGGGCCCGAGTCGGCCGGCGCCCAGCCCGGGCCGGCCTGCTACCGGCATGGTGGCCCGCTCACCGTCACCGACGCCAACGTGCTGCTGGGGCGCATCCAGCCGGCGCACTTCCCGGCCGTGTTCGGGCCCGGTGCCAACCAGCCGCTGGACCGCGCCGTGGTGCAGCAGCGCTTTGCCGCGCTGGCCGCCGAGGTGGCCCAGGCCAGCGGCCAGCCCACCACGCCCGAGGACGTGGCACGCGGCGCCTTGCAGATCGCCGTGGCCCACATGGCCGGCGCCATCAAGCGCATCTCGGTGGCGCGCGGGCACGACGTGTCGGGCTACACGCTGCAGTGCTTTGGCGGTGCCGGTGGCCAGCACGCCTGCGCGGTGGCCGATGCACTGGGCGTGGCCCAGGTGTACGCCCACCCGCTGGCCGGTGTGCTGTCGGCCTACGGCATGGGCCTGGCGGATCGCCACGCATTGCGCGAAGCCTCGGTGGAACGCGCGTTGGATGGCGAGGGCCTGCAGCAGGTGTGGGCCCTGGCCACGGCCTTGCAAGCGCAGGCACGAGACGAGTTGCTGGCCCAGGGCCTGCCCGCTGACACGCTGTCCACCACCACCCAAGTGCTGCTGCGCTACGAGGGCACCGACACGGCGCTGGCCTTGCCCCTGCCCGAGCCAACCGATGCCGGCGTGGCCATGGCCACCCTGCAAGCTGGGTTTGAAGCCGCCTACCGGCAGCGCTTTGCCTTCGGGATGCCTGGGCGCGGCTTGGTCATCGGCGCGGTGGCCGTCACCTGCGCCGCAGCGGGCGAGCCCTTGCCTGCCCCGGCGCGCACCACCGCCCCACCCCACCGTCCCGCGCCCCACACCCGGGTGCGCATGGTGGTGGGCGACGAGGCCGGCCACCACGGCTGGCAGGACGTGCCGCTGTACCGCCGCGAGGCCCTGGCCCCTGGCGCCGAGGTGGCCGGCCCGGCGGTGCTGACCGAAGCCCTGGCCACCACGTTGGTGGAGCCCGGCTGGCGCGCCCGCGTGCTGGCCGGCGGCGGCCTGCTGCTGGAGCGGACCCGCCCGCCCACCCGCACCCTGGCCGCAGGCACGGCGGTGGACCCGGTGCGCTTGGAGGTGTTCAACCACCTGTTCATGAACATCGCCGAGCAGATGGGCCTGCAGCTGCAGAACACCGCCGCGTCGGTGAACATCAAGGAGCGGCTGGACTTCAGCTGCGCGCTGTTCGACAGCGCCGGCCTGCTCATTGCCAACGCGCCGCACATGCCGGTGCACCTGGGGTCCATGAGCGATTCGATCCGCAGCGTCATCGCCCGCAACCCCGGCATGCAGCCCGGCGACGTGTACGTGCTGAACGACCCGTACCACGGCGGCACCCACCTGCCCGACATCACCGTGGTGACGCCGGTGTTCCTCGACGGCCTGGCCACGCCGCCCTTCTACGTGGCCTCGCGCGGCCACCATGCCGATGTGGGCGGCACCACGCCGGGCTCGATGCCGCCGTTCTCGCAGACCATCGCCGACGAGGGTGTGCTGCTGGACAACGTGCGGCTGGTGGAACAGGGCCGGATGCGCGAGGCCGAGGTATTGAGCTTGCTCACCAGCGGCGACCACCCCGCACGCAACCCGACCCAGAACCTCGCCGACCTGCGCGCCCAGATCGCCGCCAACGAGCAGGGCGTGCAGGCGCTGCGCCAGCTGGTGCAGCAGATGGGCCTGGCCACCGTGCAGGCCTACATGGGCCATGTGCAGGGCAACGCCGAGGAAACGGTGCGTCGTGCCATCACCGCCTTGCACGACGGCCAGTTCACGCTGCCCATGGACAACGGCGCGCAGATCCAGGTGGCCGTGCGCGTCAATGCGAAAGAGCGCAGCGCCACCATCGACTTCACCGGCACCAGCGCACAGCTGCCAGGCAACTTCAACGCCCCGCGCGCCATCACCACGGCCGCGGTGCTCTACGTGTTCCGCACCCTGGTGGACGACGACATCCCGCTGAACGCCGGTTGCCTCAAGCCGCTTCACGTCGTGGTGCCCGAGGGCTGCCTGCTCCACCCGCGCCCACCCGCCGCCGTGGTGGCCGGCAATGTGGAGACCTCGCAGTGCATCACCAACGCGCTCTACGGTGCACTGGGCGTGATGGCCGCCGGCCCCTGCACGATGAACAACTTCACCTTCGGCAACGCCCGCCACCAGTACTACGAGACGCTCTCGGGCGGCTCAGGAGCCGGCCCGGGCTTCGACGGCACGGCCGCGGTGCAGACCCACATGACCAACTCGCGCCTCACCGACCCCGAGGTGCTGGAGCACCGCTTCCCGGTGCGCCTGGAGGCCCACACCATCCGCCCCGGCACCGGCGGCCAGGGCCGGTGGTGCGGCGGTGACGGTGCTGAGCGGCGCGTGCGCTTTCTGGAGCCCATGAGCGCCGCCATCCTCAGCAACGGCCGCACCCACGGCGCCTTTGGCGGTGCCGGCGGCCTGGCCGGCGCGGTGGGCGAGACGCGGGTGCTGCGGGCCGACGGCCGCGAGGAGGTGTTGGGCCACATCGGCCAGGCCGAGATGGCGGTGGGCGATGTCTTCGTGGTGCGCACGCCAGGCGGTGGCGGCTGGGGGCCGGCGTATGAGTTGCACTTGGCCGAGAGCGAGGTGCTGGGCGTGGTGGCCGATGCCCAGACGCAGACACTCCGCGTGCAGTTCTCGGCTGCGGCCGTGCGCCGGGTGGGCCGCAGTGTTGGCGATCACGCGGTGGGCCACCTCTCGGGTGTGCGGCTGCAGTTCAGCGGCGCCCAGTGGCAAGGCGATGCGGCATCGGCCCTGGGCCGGCTGGTGGCGGGCGAGCTGCGGGTGGGCGGTGAGCGCTTGCTGCACTGGCCGCTGCGCCGCGCGTTCAACCAGCCGCTGCGGGCCGAGCTGGATTTCGGCCGAGGCGCAGTGCTGCACATCACCGCCGCCAGCATGGTCTGTACCCTGGGCGACACCCGGTTCACCGAATCGCTGGCATGCTGAGCCGCCCACCAACGCCCAAACCATGATCGACCTCTACACCGCCGCCACGCCCAACGGCCACAAGATCTCCATCGCGCTGGAGGAACTGGCCCTGCCCTACACCGTGCACGCGCTGGACCTCATGGCCGGCCAGCAGAAGACGCCGGAGTTCCTGCGCATCAACCCCAACGGCCGCATCCCGGCCATCGTCGACCGCGAGGCCGACGACTTCGCGGTCTTCGAGTCCGGTGCCATCCTCATCTACCTCGCCGAGAAGACCGGCCAGCTGATGCCCAGCGATGTGAAAGGCCGCTCGCTGGTGCTGCAGTGGCTGATGTTCCAGATGGGGGGTATCGGGCCCATGATGGGCCAGGCCAATGTGTTCTTCCGCTACTTCCCCGAGAAAATCCCCGCCGTGATCGACCGCTACCAGGGCGAGAGCCTGCGGCTGTTCAAGGTGCTCGATGGCCACCTGAAAGACCACGAGTACCTGGCCGGCGACTACTCCATCGCCGACATCGCCAACTGGGCCTGGGTGCGCACGCACAAGTGGTCGGGCGTGCCCGTGGACGAGCTGCCGCATCTGCAGCGCTGGCTGCGCGCCATCCGCGCCCGGCCGGCCGTGCAGCGGGGCATCGAGGTGCCGCCCAGCGCGGTGCACCTCGACAAGGACGGCGACGAAGCCAGCCGCCGCTTTGCCGAGCAGGCTCGCACGCTGGTGGAAACCGGCCGGCCGCGCACCTGAAGCCCCTCGCCACCACGGGAACACCCATGAAGCTCTACATGTCGCCCCGCGCGCCCAGCCCCCGCCGCGTGGGCATCTTTCTGGCCGAGAAGGGCCTCACCGACCTGCCCGCCGCTGGCATTGAACTGGTGACGGTGAGCATCGCCGACGGCGCGCACAAGCAGGCCGACTACCTGGCGAAAAGCCCGCTGGCCAAGGTGCCCGCGTTGGAGCTGGACGATGGCCGCGTGCTCACCGAAACCCGCGCCATCTGCAGCTACCTCGAAGGCCTGCACCCCGAGCCCAATCTGATGGGTCGGGGTTTTGAAGAGCACGCCTTCATCGAGATGGCCGACCGCCGCATCGAGCTCTACCTGCTGATGGGCATCGCCATGTGCATACGCCACACCCACCCTGGGCTGGCGCCGCTGGAGCAACCGCAGTTCCCTGAGTTCGGCCAGTCACAGGGCCAGAAGATGCGCGACGTGGCGCGCTGGCTGGACAGCGAACTGGCCCGCCAACCCTGTGTGGCCGGCGAGCGCTTCACCGTGGCCGACATCACCACCTTCTGCGCGCTGGAGTTCGCCCGCGGCCTGATGAAGTTCGTGCCTGGCGACGAAGGCATGACCCACCTGCAGGCCTACCTGGACCGCTGGCAGGCGCGGCCCAGCGCCCGGGTGAAATGAGTTTGCGGCTGACTGCAGGCGGCGCATAGCTATCATTCCCTCGCCGCCACAGCCGCCGTCATGCCAGCGCACAGCCGCTCCGTCATGCCAGCGCACAGCCGCTCCGTCATGCCAGCGCGCGGCCGCTCCGTCATGCCCGCGCAGGCGGGCATCCATGTCTTTCAGCCTCGGCTGCAGCAGTGCAGCGGCGGCGCCTTCGGACTACGGGTTCCTCGCGGACAAGCGCCGCGCCCTCAGTTCCTCCTC
>WBZX01000164.1_pt1 | contig 63341 bp, 62 predicted proteins | sample 5204211 | NCBI WGS metagenome assembly WBZX01 (sample SAMN12344362, study PRJNA552823) | activated sludge metagenome | biome: Activated sludge suspended growth; feature: Nitrification reactor; material: Wastewater; isolation source: activated sludge from nitrification reactor of wastewater...
GGGCCGACAGGTTCGAGCGGTCCCAATCGAAGAACACCATGTACGACGGCGGCGTCACCGGGGCAGCGGCCGGCGGCGGCATCGGCGCAGGTGCCGGCGCAGGTGCCGGCGCACCGAACTTGTAGGTCACGCCGGCCAGCGCAAGGATGTTCTGGTTCTGGAAGGTCACATTACCGAACGGGGTGTTCACGCTCGGGTTCGTCGTGCCGAAGTAACGACCTTCGACAAAGAAGCGCAGCGACTCGTCGACGTTGTAGGCGAGACCCAACATCGCCTGGTAGGCGAACTGCGTGCTGCCCAGCGAGCTGTTGCTGTCGACGAAGGCGATACCCGCACCGACGCCGAGGTACGGCGTGATTACCGAGGTCGGCATGAAGTCGTACAGCAGGTTGACCATGGCGTTGAGCTGGCCAACCTTGCCGTTGATGGCAGTACCCGGAATGTTGGCGCTGGTAGGCACCTGGCCATAGCCGACTTCGAGTTCGACGCGCGGGCCGACAAAGTCGTAACCCGCCTTGCCACCTACGGCCCAACCTGTCCATGTCGATGCGTTGGCATTCGAACCGATGAACCAGTCGAGTCCGCCGCCGGCGCCGATATAGAAGCCCGGCTGAGCATTGATCTGCGCTTGGGCGGCGACCGGAACAACGACCGGCGCCAGCGCAAGCCCCCCGAGCGTAAGCAACTTTCTCATCTGGATCTCCCCCAGTGGAAGGAACAGGCCGAGGGGAGAACGGGAACCGCCAAGGTTTGGTTGCATTATTGCCCCGGACGACACACGATTTTCATAGGTGTGCCATTTGCGTCACAGAGGAGCTTCACTCCTGCGGCGCCGGCGAGCGCCCGTTGGAGAAGCCGATGTCCTCAGAAACGACTTTGGTAGCTGTGATCGGGGCAGGTGTGGTCGGCCTTTCCACCGCCCTCTATCTGGTCCGGTCCGGACAGCAGGTCGTGCTTCTCGATCCTCTGCCGCCACCCGGCGGCGCGTCTTTCGGCAATGCCGGCATGATCAGCGCCGACACCTCCGTGCCGATTGCCTTGCCGGGAATGCTCCCGAAAGTGCCGGGCTGGCTCCTCGATCCACTCGGACCGCTGGCCGTACGCCCCTCCTACTTCCCCAAGGCCCTGCCTTGGCTGCTGAAATGGATCGCCGCGGGCCGCCTGCCGCGCGTCCTGGCGATTTCCGATGCCATGCGCGCCTTGCATCGCGATGCCTTCGCCTGCTGGAAGGAGCTTCTGGGCCCGGCGCATTTCGCCGATCTGATCCGGCCTGTCGGTCAGGTACATGCCTGGGAAACCGACAGGGAAACCGAAGGGGCCGCCCTCGAACGCCGTCTGCGGGAACGACAGGGCATTCCCAGCCAGGTGCTCGGCCCCGATGATCTTCGCCAGATGTTTCCGGGCCTTTCGACAGCCGTGAAGCGAGGCGTGCTGCTTCCGGGAAACGGGTACACCGTCAATCCGCAGCGACTGATCCAGACCTTGCAGGCGCTCTTTCTTGAAGCCGGCGGCACATTGTTGTCCGAGAGCGTGATGAAGATCATCCCGCGCGACGGACGTGCGGGCTACGAGATCATGACCAATGTCGGCTTTCATCGCGTCTCGCGAATCGTCGCCGCCGCCGGTGCGCGCACCATTCGCCTGCTGGAGCCGCTGGGCATCCGTGTGCCCCTCGAAACGGAACGCGGCTACCATGTGATGCTGCCGACGCCGGGCTTGTCGCTGACGACGACGATCTCGAACAAGTCGCGATCCTTTGGCGTCACTCCCATGGAACAGGGACTGCGTGTCGCCGGCACGGTGGAGATTGCAGGCCTGGAAGCACCGCCCGATGAGCGGCGGGCCAGGGCGCTGGTCGCGAGCGTCCGCACCATGTTTCCCGACGTGAACGTCGAAGGCCACCGCTTCTGGATGGGCTTCCGGCCGTCCACGCCCGACAGCCTGCCGTTCCTGGGCGAAGCGAGATCCCGTCCCGGCCTCTTCCTGGCCGTCGGACACGGCCATTTCGGCATGACCGGCGGACCGCCCAGTGCCCGCCTGCTTGCCAATATCGTCGCCGGAAACGCCCCCGGCCTGGATCCAGCGCCCTACAGACCGGATCGCTTCGGGTGAGCCGCCACTCAGGCAATGAGTTGGCCGGCGAACCTCAGCGCATCCAGGGCAAAGTGCCGGGCATCCTCGAACAAGGTGGCGAGTTCCAGCGCGTAGAGGAGCGCGACCGCACCGAACGACCCTGGATGCAGGCCACTCCATCCCACGATCCGAGCCGGCAGGGACGTCTTCAGCAGCGCGCCCCGTGCCACGACCATCAGGACGATGCCGAGGGCAGCGCCTGCCAGCACGTCGCTGGGATAGTGGAAACCGAGATAGGCACGCGGCAGGCAGATCACGACGAGGGCCCAGCAGAAAGCCACGATCCCGAACGGACGCGACCATGTCCATATGGGCACCGAGAGCGCAAAGAAGAGAGCCGCGTGATCGCTGGGGAACGAACTCCACGTCCTGAGGGACTCCGGATGCACGCTGAGCGGTGTATTGAGACCGAAGGCGGGCGCGTGCAGCGGCCGGGGATGGAAGGGCAGGCCCGTCTGCAACAACCGCACGGTCAAGACCACGACCAAGGCCGCCAGCGTCGAGGCCACGACCATGCGTCGCAGATCCTCGCGGCGATCGCCTTTCTCGAACCATATCCAGCAATAGGTCGCAAGGAAGATGCCGCCCTTGAGGACTGCCGAGTCGGCGATGTCGAGAATGAACTGATCCAGCAGTTCGCTACGGCCTGCCGGCTGATTGATCAGCAACAGCAACCACTCGTCCCATCGATTGATCACGGCCACAGGCGGCACCTCCACCGCCAAGCTTAATGTTCGTCAAACTGTAACAATAGTGACCTCGTTGTGGCCGGACCGGCCGCGTTCAGGCGCGCCGTGGATCGAGATTCGTGCCCTGCCACACGCAGCCCAGTTCGTTGCTCGTCACTTTGAGGACGCGTTCGCGACCATTGTTCACGAAGGAGAACACCATCGTGCTGTTGCCGACCTTGGCAGTGCCGCCGAACACGCCGTCGGCGCCCTTCCGGAGAGTAACCGCCGTCGCCCCCGTGACGGTGGCCGTGGTCCGCGCCTCGGCGACCGACCAGTTCTTGTCGTGGAAGGTATTGTTCCCGGACGCGCAGGCCGGATGATTTCGCGGCGATGGCGTCAGCGTGAACGGGATGCTTTGTGCAACCAAAGGAGAGGCAATCCCGAGAAGAGCAACGGTCATTGCAATCATTCGGCGCATTGCAGCCCCCTGCCGAAAGCCAGACAGCAAACCTGCCACGATGCTTGCCGCAAAGGCAACGCATCCCGACGCAGAGCACCAGCACGCCGTCAGCTCAACTCCCTGGCGACAAGCACGAAGTCGGGATCTTGTTTGGTGCCGTTACCCTTCTCGATGATCGGCGGCTCGGGATCCCGTCCCGGAAGCTGCGACCTGATCGTAGCCAGGAACTCGAGTTGACCATTGTAGGTGAAGCGGCATCCCGGCTGGGCGATGCGCTTGATGACCCTGATGAAGGTGTCGAGCAGGGGAGTCCCGCGCATGGTGATGTGGCTGGCCGACTTGTCGGGAATGAACGTGGAGGGATCGGGATCGTCCGCCCATGGCCTGAAGCCGCCCACTGGATCGAACGAATGATCGAGATCGACCTGATAATCCTCGAATTCCGGCGTTTCGCCATCGCCCGCCAGGTTGATCAGGCGCCCGCCGCGCTTCGGACCGACAGGACGGCCGGTAAAGACGTTATGCGGATCGAACTCACCGCCCTCCTCCCGCGACGCCGAAAAGAACTTCGAATTTGCCGTGAGCTTCGTCAGCGGACCTCCGGGCACAGCCGCCTTCCGGTTCTGACGAACCTCGACGGAGTGGATTTTCGTCACGCCGGGGCGCGAGGCGACGATCGTCGCATTGCCGGGACGGAAAGCTTCCAGGCGCATGTCCATGGGGTCTTTCGTCAAGGAGATCTGACCCCCGTTTTCGGGAGCCAGAACCTGCGCCTGATTCGAGGGGCCCAGACTGAAGTCGGACAGGAATACGACCTTCTTGCTCGGGGGCTTGGGGACAAGCTGCGTGACATCTCCATGGTTCGTACAGATCGCCGTGCCGGTGCTGCCGGTATTCAGGCAAGTGATCATGCCTGCACTATTGGGCGGCCAGCGGCTGGCTGTCGTGATGGTCTGCGGATTGGGCGCGGCAACGCGCGGCCCCGTGACAGCAAACGACTCCCGCGGGGAGACGAGAGACTGCCGGACAACGAACGGCGACAGCGGCAAAAGCCGGTTCACGGGTTGACCGCCTCGAACCTTGAATTCGAGCGGCCCGAGAGGACGTTGCTGCAGCAATTCCCGATCGAGGGCGGCAATGGTCATCTTGCCGACGATGTTGTCGGCCTGGCTCTGATAGGCCTTGTTGATGATGTTACGCTTCCGCTTGTACGCGAGAACAGCCGCCGCCGTTGCGTTTCCGTAAATGCTGTCCGCGTCGAGGCCCGCTTTGTCGAGCTGGTTCAGAGCGAGCTGGATCTTCCGGACATGCTCCCCTTTCATACCCGGCACGATGTGGGCGGCGTCGGAGACCGCGGCAGCTTCGAGTTTCGGATCACCCTGGAACAACGATGACTGGAGAGCCATGGGAACCTCGCGGCGCAGAGCCCCGAATGCTGCCGGTACCGTTGCGCGACGACCACGGCGTTATCCGGCGAAGGCTTTCGCTGGCACTTCAAACTGGACCATGTCGAATCTTCGAAACTGGACGTTTCTCGCGATCCACTCTCGGACTAATTAGGGTCAACGCTAAGAGGATTTCCGAGACCCATCATGGTTCAGAAACCAGCCCCCGAACTCTCCGTCGAAGACATCGAACGCTTCGGTCCCGACCCGCTCGGCGCGTTCAAGGCCAATCTCGCCAGAGTCGAGGAACGCATCGCCGCGGCCTGCGAACGGGCGGGGCGCGATCGCGCTGCAGTCCGGCTGATGCCCGTCACGAAGACTGTGCCAGCGCATGTCCTGCGCTTTGCCTTTGCCGCCGGCATCCGGTCCTTCGGCGAGAACAAGATCCAGGAAGCGCAGGGCAAGCGCGAAGCGCTCGACGACCTGCCCGTCGACTGGAGCATCATCGGCCATCTGCAGACCAACAAGGTGAAGTACCTCACCCGCTTTGCCCGCGAGTTCCATGCGCTGGACAGCCTGCGCCTGGCCGACCTCCTCAACAAACGCCTCGAACGTGAAGACCGCTTTCTCGACGTCTATGTCCAGGTCAATACATCGAGTGAAGAGAGCAAATACGGTCTGTCGCCGGACGCGCTCTTGCCCTTCGTCGATGCGCTCGATCAGTTCCCGCGCCTCAAGCCGAGAGGCTTGATGACCCTGGCCCTGCTCAGCGCCGACATGGACAAGGTACGCCCCTGCTTCGCTCTCTTGCGCCGCCTGCGCGACGAGGCCGTTAAGCGCAATGCCGCGCTCGCCGAGCTTTCGATGGGCATGTCGGGAGATTTCGAGGAAGCGATCGAGGAAGGTGCCGATGTCGTGCGCGTCGGGCAGGCGATCTTCGGCAAGCGGCCAACGCCCGACGGCCACTACTGGCCGGGCCTGATATCGACGTGATCTGTCTTCGAGACACGCGTCCCGAACCGGTGTGCGTCTCGAAAAAAGAGGCCCGTGATACGGGCCTCGAGGGTTGGGGACGTAACCTCGATCTTGCCGGCCTGGGGGAGAAGGCGCCGATCGAGATACGCACTCAATGCGCGCTGTAAAGGATGGTTCCATCCCAGGTCGCGCAGTTTTTCCGGTCTCACACCTTCGTCACAACGAGAGCGGCCGAGCAGGGAGAGGGGAAAGCCAGACCTTCCCGCCTCGCCCATCTCTCTTCCAGCGGCGCGGCTAATAGCGGGCGGGCGTCGTGACGGTCGTCGTCGTGACCGGCGTCGGGGCATACGGGTCGCTGTAGACAGTCGTGGTCCGCTGCGTCGTCGGGGCCGGCGGAGCCTGCACCGTCTCATGCCTTACCGAACAACCAGCAACCAGCACTCCCAGAGCCAAAAACGCAATCGGGACAATCTTCATGGGCCACCTCCTCTCGAACCTCTCTTGACGAAGGCAGCAACGCCGCCATTCGGAGGTCCGTTCCTCGACGATCACCTTTAAAGGCAGCCGGCACGCCCGGAACGTTTCTGCGACCATCTCCGAAATTGGGAACCTGCCGCCAGAACCCGGCTCGTTTGGCAATCGCTGCGCGAGGAGCTATCGAGGCAGCATGCCTCGCCGCGAGCCCGCATGACGCACGACCTCAGGATCTTCAGCACGATCGCCGTGCAGAGCGCCCTCGAGGCGCTCGCGCCACAGTTCGAGGCGGAAAGCGGCTTCTGCCTTCGCGTCACCTGGAACACCGCGCCTGCGTTGGTGAAGCGCCTGCAGGGTGGCGAGACTGCGGACGTACTGCTCCTCAACCGCGCCGGCATCGACACCATGATCCGCGAGGGACGGATCCTGTCCGGCTCGGAGGTCACGCTGGCGAGTTCCGCCACGGCCATCGCAATCAAGGCAGGCGCCGCCCGGCCCGACATCTCGACACCGGAGGCGCTGAAGCAAACACTTCTGACGGCCCGTGCAATCTCCTACACCGATCCGGCAGCCGGTGGTGCGAGCGGCATCTACTTCGCCAAGCTGCTGGACCATCTGGGCATTGCCGGCGAGATCAACGCCAAGACGAAGTTTCCCCCGCCTGCCGGCCTCAGCGGAGACCTCCTGCTGACCGGCGAGGCCGACCTCGCGATCCAGCAGAAGCCCGAGCTGCTGCAAGTCCCTGGTATCGAGATTTTGGGAACGCTGCCCGGCGACCTGCACATGGTCACGGTCTTCGTCGCCGGCATCGAAGCGTCGAGCCCGCGTGCTGCGCCGGCCAGGGCGCTGATCGACTTTCTTCGTTCCAGGCCCGCGACGGAGGTCTTTCGCGCCAAGGGGCTCGAACCGCAGGAGTGACCTGCGCGCAATGTGCCATCCGCATGCACGGCATGTTGCGCGTCCGTGGTTTCATATCGCCAACTGGCGATGCTCAGCCGGGAATGCGGGCGATGACCTTGATCTCGAAGTCGAATCCCGCGAGCCAGTTGACGCCGATCGCCGTCCAGTTCGGATAGGGCGCGTCCGGGAAGACTTCGCCTTTGACAGTCATGATTGTGCCGAACTGATTTTCGGGATCGGTATGAAAGCTCGTCACGTCGACGATGTCGTCGAGCCCACATCCACCGGCTTGCAGAGTTGCCTTGAGATTGGCGAAAGCCAGACGGACCTGAGCCTCGAAATCCGGCTCGGGCGAGCCGTCGCTGCGACTGCCGACCTGGCCGGACACGAACAGCAGATCGCCTGATCTGATCGCCGCGGAATAGGAATGCGACTTGTAGAGCTCATGCCGGCCGGCGGGGAATACGGCGTCACGCTGGGCCATTTGGGATTCTCCTGTTGTGGGTCGCTTGAACGCGGAGGCGATGCGGACTTCTGTCGCTTCACTTCACATACGCGACGTATATTAAATTCATATACGCAACGTATGTCAAATGGTATACGCTGCGTATCTGAAATGGAGAGGTGGCAGTGGCCACACGGCGTCGCCTGGAAACGATGGAGGAAAACCGCGGTAAGCTGATTGCCGCCGGACGAAGGGCGTTCGCCTCCGAAGGATTCGCCGCGGCATCGATGGACGAGCTGACCGCTTCCGTCGGTCTGACGCGCGGCGCGCTCTATCATAACTTCGGAGACAAGAAGGGGCTGCTCGCCGCCGTTGTGGCGCAGGTCGACGGCGAGATGGCGGCGCGCGCCAGGGCCGCCAGCGCCGGCGCAGGGAACGCTTGGGAACAGCTCCTGACTGAAGGCGCAGCCTATATCGCGATGGCGCTGGATCCCGAGGTGCGGAGGATCGTGCTGCTCGATGGGCCTGCGTTTCTCGGTGATCCTTCTCGCTGGCCCAGCCAGAACGCATGTCTGGAAGCCACGAAGCAAGCGGTCGGAAAACTGATCGCCGACGGCATCATGAAAAACACGGATATCGAGGCAGCCGCCCGCCTCCTCTGTGGTGCGGCGCTGAACGCGGCTTTGTGGATAGCAGACAGTGACGACCCGCAGGCTGCTCTGCCCAAGGCCGTCGAAGCCTTCCGACTCATGGCGGCGGGTTTTCTCTCGGAGAAGCGCTAGTTTTCCCTGCTACCGGCGACTTGACTTGCCTTCGTGGCGCCCGTGGACCTTGAGCGGGAAATGGCGGAGAGGGTGGGATTCGAACCCACGGTACGCTTGCACGCACAACGGTTTTCGAGACCGTCCCGATCGACCACTCTGGCACCTCTCCGGGCGCCGGGTTATAGGCGGCGGGCACTTTCGGGGCAACACCCTGATAGGCGGGGAGGATAAAGCGATGAAGTTGCCCGAAAAAGGGCTGGCCTGGCCGGAAATCGAGGCCCGGCTGAACGACGCCAAGAAGGACGACTATTCGTGGCGGGACGGCCGGATGGCCGTCTACTACTACTACCTCGACGATGAGCTGTCCGACGTGCAGAAGCGCGCTTACGCGGCCTTCTGGACCGAGAACAGCCTCGGCAAGCGCGCCTTCCCCTCGCTTGCGAAACTGGAAAACGACGTTGTCGATTTCGGCCTGTCGCTGATGAACGCGCCTGAGGACGCTGCCGGCACCTTCACCTCCGGCGGTTCCGAGAGCATCTTCCTCGCCATCCAGACCGCCCGCGACTGGGCCCGCGCGACAAAAGGCATCGACAAGCCCAACTTCGTCGTGCCGCGCACGTCCCACCCCGCCTTCAGCCGCGCCGGGCATGCGCTGGGCGTCGAAATCCGCCGCGTGCCCACCACGCGCAACGACTTCAAGGCCGATATCGGCGCCATGGCAGGCCGGATCGACGACAACACGATCGGCCTCGTAGGCTCCGCGCCCTGCTATCCTTTCGGCGTCTTCGATCCGATCCGCGAACTCGGCGCACTGGCGCAGGCGCGCGGACTTTGGCTGCATGTCGACGCCTGCGTCGGCGGCTTTCTGTCTCCCTACGTGAAGCGGCTGGGCCATGCCCTGCCCGACTGGGATTTCGCAGTGCCGGGCGTCACCAGCATCTCCACCGACCTGCACAAGCACGGTATGACGGCCAAGGGCGCCTCGCTGATGCTGCTGCGCTCCAAAGAACTGAAAGAGAAATATCAGACCTTCGACTTCAACGAATGGGAGCGCGGCCCCTATGTTGCATGGACCATGCAGGGTACGCGGCCCGGTGGCGCAATCGCCGCGGCCTGGGCGACGCTGCAGCATCTCGGCGACGAGGGCTACATGCGCTGCGCGCGCATGATCATGGACAACAAGAAAGCCCTGATCGACGGCATTGCCCGCCTTCCGGGCCTCGCCGTGCTGGAGCCCAGCGAACTCTCGATCTTCGTCACCCGCTCGGCCGATCCGGCCCTGGATATCGGCGCTGTTTCCGATGCCATGGGCACCCGCGGCTGGCTGGTCGGCCGCCAGGTCGAGCCGCCGGGCATCCATATGCATCTGAACCCCAGCCACGAACGCATGGTCGGGGACTACCTGGAGGACCTGGCCTGGGCAGTCGGCGAGGCGCGCCGCAGCAAGGCGCCTGCGAGGGATGTCGGCTCGACCTACTGAACCTGCGGCCGGGATTCTCCTCGAAATCGGTCGCGAGCCCGCAAATTGGGGCTTTTACGGCGTTGACTCGGGGTCCAGCGTGCGTATATTCCGCCCTCCTCCGGCGGGTCTTGCAGGCCCGCCGTGCTCTTTCGTGCTTCCCGGTATTTGGGTCCGAGCGGTCGTCATCCCCTAGGGGTGGTAGGGTCATCGGGTCCGGACTGGGAGCTTCAAGTCGGGTGTCATCATGATCGCCGTTATCCGCACGGGTGGAAAGCAATACACGGTCGCCGCTGACGACCAGCTCACGGTCGAGAAGATCGAGGGCGAAGCCGGCGCCAAGGTCGAATTCACCGACGTGCTGATGGTCGGTGACAAGGTCGGTGCGCCGACCGTGGCCGGTGCCAAGGTCGTCGGCTCGATCGTCAAACAGGCTCGCGGCCCGCACGTGATCATCTTCAAGAAGCGCCGTCGCCAGAACTCGCGGCGCAAGAACGGTCATCGTCAGGACCTGACGGTGGTCAAGATCGAACAGATCGTCGCCTAACCAGATAGAGCGACCGGAGTAGTACGATGGCACACAAAAAAGCAGGCGGCTCCTCGCGTAACGGCCGCGATTCCGACGGCAAGCGTCTGGGCGTGAAGCGCTTCGGCGGCCAGAAGGTTCTCTCGGGCAACATCCTGGTTCGCCAGCGCGGCACCAAGATGAGCCCCGGCGAGAATGTCGGTGTCGGCCGTGACCACACCCTGTTCGCCATGGCCGATGGCGTCGTGTCCTTCCGCACCCGCTCGGGTGGCAAGGTCGAAGTGAACGTGCTCCCGGCGCCGGCTCTGGCCGCCGAATAGCCGTTCCCGTCCAATCGGATTGCGAAGGGGGAGCGGCTCGCCGTTCCCCCTTTTCGTTTTTGGATCTCACCTCATGAAATTCCTCGACCAGGCCAAGATCTACATCCGCTCCGGCAATGGCGGCGCGGGATGCGTGGGCTTTCGCCGCGAGAAGTTCATCGAGTTCGGCGGACCGGACGGCGGCGACGGCGGACGCGGCGGCGATGTGATTGCCGAGTGCGTCGACGGGCTCAATACGCTGATCGACTATCGCTATGCCCAGCACTTCAAGGCCGAGACCGGCCATCACGGCATGGGCAGCCAGCGCACCGGCGGCAAGGGCAAGGATGTCGTGCTGCGCCTGCCGCGCGGCACGCAGGTCTTTGCCGAGGACAACGAGACCCTGCTCGTCGACTTCACCGAGATCGGCCAGAGGGTCGTGCTCGCCAAGGGCGGCGACGGCGGCTACGGCAACCTGCACTACAAGAGCTCGACCAACCGCGCACCGCGTCGCGCCGACAAGGGTTGGCCGGGCGAAGAGAAGGCCCTGTGGCTGCGGCTGAAGCTGATCGCCGATATCGGCCTGGTCGGTCTGCCCAACGCCGGCAAATCGACATTCCTGTCGTCCAACACGAACGCGCGGCCCAAGATCGCCGACTATCCGTTCACGACCCTGCATCCCGGGCTCGGCGTGGTGCGGGTGGGCGAGCGCGAGTTCGTGATGGCCGACATTCCGGGCCTGATCGAAGGCGCCCATGAAGGTGCCGGCCTCGGCACGCGCTTTCTCGGCCATGTCGAACGCTGCCGCGCGCTGCTCCACCTCGTCGATGGCACGCAGGACGATGTCGCGGATGCCTACAAGACGGTGCGCGCCGAGCTGCGCGCCTATGGCGGCAATCTCGCGCGCAAGAAGGAGCTGGTGGCGCTCAACAAGACCGACGCCATGACACCCGAGGATATCGAGACCAAGCGTACCGCGCTCGCCAAGGCCTGCCGCAAGACCGTGCACGTCATCTCGGCCGTCTCGGGTCAGGGCGTTCAGCCCCTACTTCATGAGCTCATGAAGCTCGTCGAAAAGCAGACCGCCAAGGGCAAGGAAGCAGCATGAGCTCCCGGGCCAGCGCCCCTCTTCAGCGTGCGAGGCGACTGGTCGTCAAGATCGGTTCCTCCATCCTGGTGGACGAGGCGAAGGGCGAAGTCCGGCGAGACTGGCTCGAAGCGCTGACCAACGACGTGGCACGCCTGCACAAAGGCGGCTGCGAAATCGTGCTGGTGTCGTCCGGCGCCATTCGGCTGGGCCGCACCCATCTCAAGCTGCCGGCCGGCGTGCTCAAGCTCGAGGAAAGCCAGGCCGCGGCCGCGACCGGCCAGATCCGCCTCGCCCAGGCCTATCAGGAAGCGCTGGCGCGGCACGGCATCACCGTGGCCCAGCTCCTGCTCACCCTGCACGATTCCGAAGAGCGCCGTCGTTATCTCAATGCGCGCCAGACCATGGCGACCCTGCTCGGCCTCGGCGCCGTGCCGGTAATCAACGAGAACGACACGGTCGCCACCGACGAGATCCGCTTCGGCGACAATGATCGCCTGGGCGCGCGCGTCGCCGAAATGATCTCGGCCGACACGCTGGTGCTGCTCTCCGACATCGACGGTCTCTATACCGGCGACCCGCGCAGCGACGCTTCGGCCAAGTTCATCCCCGAGATCCGCGAGATCACGCCCGAAATTGAATCGATGGCAGGCGCTGCCGCGTCGGCCCTGTCCAACGGCGGCATGGTGACGAAGCTGATGGCCGGCCGCATCGCAATGGCCGCAGGCTGCCGCATGGCCATCGCCGACGGCCGCAAGGTCGGGGCCTTGGGGGCGCTGATCGACGGCACGGCGCGCTGCAGCTGGTTCCTGCCGGAAGGCTCGCCCCTGTCGGCGCGCAAGAAGTGGATCAAGGGCTCGCTCAAGACCTCGGGCAGCCTGGTCGTCGACGACGGTGCCGTGCGGGCCCTGTCGGCCGGCAAGAGCCTGCTGCCCGCCGGCGTCACCGCCATCGACGGCGAGTTCAAGCGCGGCGACGTGGTGAACGTGAAGGATCGCGGCGGCCGCGTGCTGGCGCGCGGGCTGGTCGCCTATGCCGCCGACGATGCGCGCCGCATCGCCGGCCGCAAGAGCGTCGAGATCGAGAAGCTGCTGGGCTTCCGCGGCCGCGACGAGATGGTCCATCGCGACGACCTCGTGGTCGAGTAGGCGCGGCGAGAGCTATACTGGAGCGGCCGATGAACGTTCAGACCAAACCTGCCGAAGATGCGGCAAAGATCGTTGCCGACCTGGGTCGCCGCGCGAAGACGGCTGCGGCGGCGCTGCGCACTGCGCCAACCGACGCCAAGAACAAGGCGCTGGCCGATGCGGCTCGACTGATCCGCGGCGAGAAGGCCGCCATTCTGGCCGCCAATGCCCGCGACATCGACGCCGCCCAGGCCGCCGGCATGTCGAGCACGTTGCAGGACCGCCTGCTCCTGAACGACGCACGCGTCGAGGGCATGGCCAAGGGCCTCGACGATATCGTCGCCCTGCCCGATCCGGTGGGCGCCACGGTCGAGGAATGGCAGCGGCCGAACGGCCTCGTCATCAGCCGCGTGCGCGTGCCCATCGGCATCATCGGCGTGATCTACGAAGCACGACCCAACGTGACCGCGGATGCCGGCGCGCTGTGCATCAAGTCGGGCAATGTCGTGGTGCTGCGCGGCGGGTCCGACAGCTTCCATTCCTCGCGCGCCATCGTCGAACTGCTGCGCCAAGCGCTGAAGGGTGCCGGCCTGCCCGAGGACTGCGTGCAGCTCGTGCCGACCACGGACCGCGCCGCCGTCGGGGAGATGCTGCGGGCCATGGACTGGCTCGACCTGATCGTGCCGCGCGGCGGACGCTCGCTGATTGATCGCGTCACGCAGGAAAGCCGCGTGCCGGTGCTGCGCCACTATGACGGCATCTGCCACGTCTATGTCGACCGCGACGCCGACGTCGCCATGGCGCGCGATCTCGTGGCCAACGCCAAGATGCGCCGGGTCAGCGTCTGCGGCGCCGCCGAGACGCTGCTGGTCGACAGGGCCGCCCTCGACACGCACCTGATGCCGGTGCTGGCGCGCCTGCACGAACTCGGCTGCGAAGTTCGCGGCGACGCCGAAGTGCAGAAGCGCGATCCCAAGGCCGTTCCCGCCACCGACAAGGACTGGCGCACCGAGTATCTCGAACCGATCATCTCCGTTGCCACGGTCGATGGCGTGGCCGGTGCGATCGACCACATCGCGCGCTACGGCAGCCAGCATACCGAGTCGATCGTCACGGCCAACGAAACGACGGCGCAGCGCTTCCTCGGCGAAGTCGACAGCGCCATCGTCATGCACAATGCCAGCACGCAGTTCGCCGACGGCGGCGAGTTCGGGCTGGGCGCGGAGATCGGCATTTCGACCAACCGCATGCATGCCCGCGGGCCGGTCGGCCTGGTCGAGCTCACGACCTACAAGAACATCGTGCGCGGCAAGGGCACTCTGCGTCCATGAGTCTGCGCCCGTGAGAGTGCCGGCATGAGCCTGCACCCGATGCCGGGGGTGTCGCGCGACACGACGCGGCGCATCGGTCTCCTGGGCGGTTCGTTCAACCCCGCGCATCCGGGCCACCGACACATCAGCCTGGAGGCGATGAAGCGGCTGGGCCTTGACGAGATCTGGTGGCTGGTCTCGCCGCAAAACCCGTTGAAGAGCGGCGACGGCATGGAGCCGCTGCCGACGCGGGTCGCCCGCGCCCGCCAGATCGCGGCCCACCCGCGCATCCGCGTCGATGCGCCGGAATTGCTGCTGGGCACGCGCTACACGCTCGATACGGTTCGAGCGCTGCGCCGGATCTACCCCAGGGCGCGGTTCGTCTGGCTGATGGGTGCCGACATCCTGCCCCAGCTCGTCGATTGGGCCGGTTGGCGCGATCTCTTCGCCACGATTCCCATTGCCGCCTTCGCCCGGCCGGGCTGGGGATACGCGGCGCTGGCAGCGAGGGCGCCCCAAACCTTTGCCCGCTACCGTGTCGATTGGGAGAATGCCCGGCAGCTCGCCTCTTGCGAGCCGCCGGCCTGGTGCTTTATCCCGAGCCGTCTGGACAGCCATTCGGCCACAGCCATCCGCGCCGTCCGGCCGCAACGAACGAGAACGAAAGGAAAGACCATCTCCGACCAGAATTCCTCTCCGGGGGCACGTCAGCTCCCCGACCGCCGCAAGGCCACCGATGCCCTGCTCACGCTGGTGCGTCGTTCGCTGGAGGACGACAAGGCCGAGGACGTCGTCGTCATCGATCTCAAGGGCAAGTCCGCCTTCGCCGACTACATGGTGATCGCCTCGGGCCGCTCGAACCGCCAGGTCGTGGCCATTGCCGATCATCTCGCCGAGAAACTGAAGCAGAACGGCTACGGCCATGCGCCGGTCGAAGGCAAGCAGGGCGGCGACTGGGTCCTCGTCGATGCCGGCGATGTGGTCGTGCATGTCTTCCGCCCTGAACCCCGCGCCTTCTATGCGCTGGAGAAGATGTGGGCACTGGAGAACGAGGCCGCGGCCAAACCCGTCAAGGCCAAGCCCGTGAAGGAGGTGGCGACCAAGCGGGCAACCACGGCCAAGCCGGCCGCCCGGCGCAAGCGAGCCTCGTGAACGGACAGGTTCCTTGAAGCTGACGATTGCCGCCATCGGCCGCGCCGGACGCGGGCCGGAGCGCGATCTGTACGAACACTATGCCGGCCGCATCCGCTGGCCGCTGGCGCTTCGTGAGCTGGAAGAGAAACGCAAGCTGCCGCCACCGCAGCTCATGCAGCGCGAGGGTGAATTGCTGCTGCAGGCGGCACCCGCCGGCGCAACCCTTGTGGCGCTGGACCGTCGCGGCAAGGTGCTCGACAGCGAGGCCTTCGCGACCCGGCTGGGCGCCTGGCGCGACAGTTCGGTGTCGGACCTCGCCTTCCTGATCGGCGGCGCCGACGGCCATACCGAACAGCTCCTGCAGAAATCCGCTCTCGTTCTGTCATTTGGCGCCATGACCTGGCCCCACCTGCTGGCCCGCGGCATGCTGGCGGAGCAGATCTACCGCGCGCAGCAACTGCTGGCCGGCCACCCCTACCATCGCGCTTGAACCAGGCGTGGAAGGGCGTCGATTTTGCCTCTGTTCTGACGAAAAACCGGGGCTACATTGAATCCCATGCACCCAATCTCCCGATGGCTTCTGGCCGCCTCCGCCTCTTTGCTCGTGGCCGCCGCGGCGACGTCTGCGATGGCTCAGTCGACGCCGGTCGAGAAGCCGGGCGTCAAGCCTGTGCGGTCGATCCCCTACGTCTCGATCACCGGCGACGACGGCAAGCAGCGGCACTACGAGACCAATGCCATCCCGCTGCTGTTCAATCGCGCCTGCTTCGGCTGGCGCATGTATCTCGGCGGGCCCAACCGCGTCGTTTCCCTCAAGGAAGTGCTGACGACCTCGCAACCCGCCGAGCAGGTGATCGCCGGCCCCGAAACCGAAGTGAGCGCCGACAAGACGAAGGCCACTACGCGGATGTTCGAGACCGTGCAGGACGGCGTTCTGCAACGCTCCTGGTGCATCATCCCGGGCGATCCGCCGGGCACCTATACTTACGACATCACGATCGACGGCGAACCGCGCGGCGAGTTCGTCTTCTGCGCCATCGAAGTGCCGGACCAGAACCCCGACACCGATCCGCGCGAACTCTCCTGCCCCAACAAGTTCAACGCGGTCGAGCGTGCCCAGCCGCACGGCCGGAAGGCATCGTAATGGCTGTCGTGTCTCGTCCTCGCCCCGCCCTGCTCTGCATTCTCGACGGCTGGGGCTATCGCCCGGACCGTTCCTACAACGCCATCCTCGACGCCAGGACCCCGAATTTCGATCGCCTGATCTCGACCTGCCCGCAGGGCCTGATCGATGCGTCGGAAACGTTCGTCGGCCTGCCCAAGGGCCAGATGGGCAACTCGGAGGTCGGCCACATGAACCTCGGCGCCGGCCGGGTCGCGGTGCCCGATCTGCCGCGCATCGACACTGCGATCGAGGACGGTTCGCTGGCGAAGAATCCAATCCTGGCCGATGCAATCGCGACCCTGAAGAAGAACGGCGGCGCCCTCCATCTGATGGGCCTGGCATCGCCGGGTGGCGTACACGCGCACCAGGATCATCTCGTCTTCCTTGCCAATCTCATTGCCGGCCAGGGCGTGCCGGTCTGGATCCACGCTTTCCTCGATGGCCGCGACATGCCTCCACGCAGCGCGCTGGAATGCCTCGCCCCCATCCAGGCGGGCCTGAAGGCCGGCCTGCCGATCAGGTTCGCCACCGTGGCCGGCCGCTTCTATCCAATGGATCGCGACAAGCGCTGGGAACGTGTGACGCTCGCCTACGATGCGATGGTCGACGCCCGGGCCGACCAGCACGCCGCAACACCGACGGCAGCCGTCGAGCAGGCTTATGCGGCGAAGCTCGACGACGAGTTCGTGCTGCCCACGGTGATCGACGGCTATGGCGGCATGAAGGACGGCGACGGCCTCCTGATGTTCAACTACCGCTCCGACCGCGCGCGCCAGATCCTGACGGCGCTGCTCGACCCACGCTTCGACGGCTTCAACCGGGCACGCGTGGTGAAGTTCGCCGCGACGGTCGGCATGGTGGAGTATTCGGCAGCCCTCAGCCCCTTCCTCAAGACGCTGTTTCCGCCCGAGACCATCAAGATGGGTCTGGGTGAAACGGTGTCGCGCGCCGGGCTCAAGCAGCTTCGCATCGCCGAGACCGAGAAGTACGCGCACGTCACCTTCTTCTTCAATGGCGGCGAGGAGCGCGTGTTCGAGGGCGAGGAGCGCATCCTGGTGCCCTCTCCCAAGGTGAAGACCTACGATCTCAAGCCCGAGATGAGCGCGCCGGAAGTCACCGACAAGCTCGTCGAGGCCATCGGCTCGGGCAAGTTCGACCTGATCGTGGTCAACTACGCCAACACCGACATGGTGGGCCATACCGGCGATCTCGCAGCGGCGACCAAGGCCGTCGAGGCCGTAGATACGAGCCTGGGACGCCTCATGGACGCCATCAAGGCTGCAGGCGGCGTGATGTTCGTCACGGCCGACCACGGCAATGCCGAGCAGATGTTCGACGAGCAATCGCACCAGAAGCACACCCAGCACACGTTAAATCGCGTGCCGGCATTGCTGTTCAATGGTCCCGCCGACGTTCATTCGCTGAGCGACGGCAAGCTCGCCGATATTGCACCCACCATGCTGGCCCTGATGGGCGTGCCGCAGCCCCGGGAAATGACGGGCCGGTCGCTGCTGTCGACCGCGGCCCGGCCGACGGTCCTGACGGCACCGCATTCCGCAGCGGCGGCTTCTGCCTAATTTATTTGTGAGGTGGGGGCCCCTTGTCAGCCGTGCCGCCGCCTTGATCCTGCCAAAGACCCCCCTGTATTCTCGATTGCGACGCTCGAAAACACCTCGGCCGTTGGGCCAAAAGCCTCCAGCGGCCATCCTGAAAGCATACACATGACCTTTCTGCGCTCCGCCTCCATTGCCGCCGCGACCCTGGCGTTCCTGGCCGGTCCTGCTCTCGCTCCGGCCTTCGCCCAGGACAAAGCCGACCCGAAGGCGGGCGCTGGCGACAAGAGCGAGCTCTACCAGCAGCTCAACCTGTTCGGCGACGTGCTGGAGCGCATCCGTCGCGACTATGTCGAGCCGGTGGAAGAGAAGACGCTGATCGAGAACGCCATCAACGGCATGCTCACCGCGCTCGATCCGCATTCGAGCTACATGAACCCCAAGGCCTACAAGGACATGCAGGTCCAGACCAAGGGTGAGTTCGGCGGGCTCGGCATCGAAGTCACGATGGAGAACGGTCTCATCAAGGTCGTGTCGCCGATCGACGATACGCCGGCGGCCAAGGCGGGCATCCAGGCCGGCGACCTGATCTTCGCGCTCGACGGTCAGCCGGTGCAGGGTCTCTCCCTGCAGGAGGCCGTCGAGAAGATGCGCGGCAAGGTCGGCACGCCGATCAAGATCTCGATCCGCCGTGCCGGCAAGGATCCGTTCGACGTCTCGCTGACCCGCGAGATCATCAAGGTGAAGTCGGTGCGCTACCGCCTCGAAGGGAACGACATCGGCTATGTCCGCGTCACCTCCTTCACCGAGCAGACGACCTCGGGTGTGCTCGACGCCATCGAGAAGCTGAAGAAGGAAGCGGGCAACAAGCTCAAGGGCTACATCCTCGACCTGCGCAACAATCCGGGCGGCCTGCTCGACCAGGCGATCGCCCTGTCCGACGCCTTCCTCGACAAGGGCGAGATCGTTTCGGTCAAGGCGCGCAAGAGCGACGACGTCCAGCGCTGGAACGCCAAGCCCGGCGACGTGACCAACGGCCTGCCCATCGTCGTCCTGCTGAACGGCGGCTCGGCCTCGGCCTCGGAGATCGTGGCCGGTGCCCTGCAGGACCATCGCCGCGCGATCATCCTCGGCACGCGGTCGTTCGGTAAGGGCTCGGTCCAGACCATCATGCAGGTGACCGGCGGCGGTGCGATCCGCCTCACGACGGCGCTCTACTTCACGCCGTCGGGCCGGTCGATCCAGAAGGAAGGCATCAAGCCCGACATCGAGGTCGAGCCTGCCAAGATCGAGAATCTCCAGGCGCGCGGCGGCTTCCGCGAGGAGAACCTGCGCCGCTCGATCACCAACCCGAACGAGAAGCCGGGCGACGCCACCAAGCCTGATCCGAAGGCCGCCCCGAAGCCGGAAGCGAACAAGCCCGACGACAAGAAGGACGAGAAGCCCGCGGCGAACCAGGCGACCCAGCCGACCGATCCCGACGAGCCGCCGAAGGAGCAGGCTGCCGACTATCAGCTCCTGCGTGCAGCCGATCTGATCCGCGGCATCTCGCTCTACAGCGGCCGCGCCAACTAGAGCGCCGCCGCCGGAGACGAGATCGTGCCCGGCCAGCGAAAAGCCAACGGCCGAGCCAAGGGACAGGAAATCAGGCCGCAGCGTAGCGGCCTGATTGCTGCTTATCTCCTGGTCTTCGCCGTCATCGCCGGGTCGGCTGCTCTGGTCCTGGGCAACGTCACCGTCACCGCGCCACAGGTTGTCGAGACAGCCGTCGCTGCGACCCCGGCGGCTGCGGCGGTTCAGTCCCTGGCCTTGCCGGTCCGCCCGCCACCATCGGGATTCCGCACCTTCTCGCCCGCCGAGCTTGCCGCGATGTCGGAGACGACGAGCGACGGCCTGCAACTGCCGCGCATTGCCCCGGATGGCTGGATGCCGTGGATCGCCCATGCGCGCCGCTTCGATCCATACGGATCGCCCGCCCGCATCGGCCTCCTGATGATCAACCTCGGCGCCAGCGAAGCCGCGATGAAGCGCGCCATCGAGGAGCTTCCCGCCGAAGTAAGCCTTGCCTTCCTCCCCGGCACTCCCGACCTGCCGCGCTGGCTCACCCAGGCCCGCGCCTTCGGCCACGAAAGCTATCTGATGATGCCCGTCGAGGATCAGGGAGCGGTCGAGCGCGGCATCCGCCCTATCGACAGCACGGCAGATACAACCGAAAACCTGCGCCGCCTGCGGCTCGCCATGGCGCGCGGCTCCGGCTATGTCGGCCTGGTTGTCTCTTCGCCCAGCCCCGTCACCCAATCCGAGGCGATTTTGCGTCCATTGGTGAAGGAAATGGTCGACCGCGGCCTGGCCCTCGTCGAGGTCAACCCCACGCGGGAAACGACCCAACGGCTGACAGCCGAACTTGGGGCAGGCTATGCGCGCAGCGCCGACGTACTCGACTACAAGCTGGCGGGGGAAAGCATCATGGGAAATCTCGATCGGCTGGCGGCCTGGGTAGCCCAGGCAACGCCCGGCCGTCCGCCACGGCACGCCTTCGGCGTCATGCAGCCCGATGACGAGACGATCGATGCCATGGTGGCCTGGAGCAAGGGCCTGCGCGAGCGGCATGCGATATCGTTTGTGCCCCTCATCGGACATTTCGAATGCCGCGATGCCTGCATGACGCGCCTGCAGGCTCAGCCCGAGCAGCTTCGCCCATGATGACCGGCCGCCCCGAAGAATACCGCAGGAACGTCGGTCTGATGCTGATTGCGCCGGACCGCCGCGTATTCGTCGGCTGTCGCGCCAACCAGCCCGACGCCTGGCAAATGCCCCAGGGCGGCATCGACGACGGCGAAAGCGCGATCGAGGCTGCCTGCCGCGAACTGCACGAGGAGGTCGGCACGACGAAGGCGCTGGTCCTGCGCGAAAGTACGCGGTGGATCTGCTACGAGGTGCCCGAGGAACGGCGGCCGCGCTACTGGAAGGGCCGCTGGCGGGGTCAGGCGCAGAAGTGGTTTGCCCTGGCGTTCACGGGCAGCGACGCCGACATCGACATCCATGCCCACGACAAGGAATTCGAGTCCTGGCGCTGGATCGGCACGCACGAACTCTCCGCGCTGATCGTGCCCTTCAAGCGGGCCGTCTACGACGCCGTGTTCGACGAATTTTCCGACCTGATTTCGTGAGGGCCCGCCGCCGGCGAGCCCGTCAGGCGCCTTGAGCGGCGAGCTTGGCGGCGTTGCGGCGCAGGAACCAAAGACCCGCCCGCGTCATCAGGCTGTTCAAGCGACCCTGCGGTTCGAGGCCGACAGCCTTCAGCACCATCGCCATGGCGCGCTGCACGTGGCTCGGCCGATAGAGCGGATAGGCCCGACGCGCATAGGCCTGCATGTTGCGCTTTCGATCGTAGGTCGCGCCAACCGGCTCGTTCGCCGCGAAGTAGGCATAGGCGAGCTCGTCGTCCTCGCTCTCAGCCAGACGTCCCCAGCCGATGCGCAGCCGCTTCCAGCGGCTCAACCTGTCGCGCTGCAGGCAACGCCGCAGATGCTCGTAGAAGAGTTTGTAATGACGGAACTCGTCGGCTGCGATCTTCGTGCAGACCTGCTTCAGCACAGGCTCCTCGGTCGCATCCTTCAGCGCGCTGTAATAAGAGCTGGTGCCGGTCTCGACAATGCAGCGGGCCATCATCTCGCCGGCCTGGCTGCCGCGCACCGAACTGCTGGCGTCGAGCGGCAGCTTGTAGCCGGTACGGAAGCGATCGAACGCCGCGTCGAAGTCCCAGGACGGATCGGCGAGCTGGGCCCAGCGGCCGAGCGCCATGCCGTGCTGCACTTCCTCGACCGCCCAGTTGTTCACCGATTCCGTGAAGGCCGGATCGTCGGCGAACACACGGCCAAGATAGATGCGGTAGTCGCCGCCGTTGCGCTCCACCAAAGCCGCGGCCTTGATGTTGCGCAGGATCTCGGGATCGACCTTCGACGCATCGAAGCGATCCCAGGCGATCGACTCGAGTGTCCAGTTACTCATGGGCGGCAATCCTCGGCATCATGTCGCTTAAACGTAATAAAGCGACGTTGGCCGCGGCTTTCAATGGCTAGGCCGTACAGATCTCGATAGAAAATTACGCAGTGCCGCTGAAATCAGCGGCCCGCGTAATAGGCCTGCGCTCGGCGAAGATCCCTGGCGACAACCAGGCTCTTCTCGGCCGTCGCCTTTTCGGCATCGGTCGCGGCATCCACGAGATCGCGCTCCGCCGCACGCTCGCGCTCGGCGAGCTGCTCGGACGTCACCTGCTCGAACGGCAAGGCTTCGTCGGCGAGCACCGTGCAACGTTCCGGCGTCACTTCGGCAAAGCCGCCGGCCACCAGAAAGCGCCGCTCGACCTTGTTGCCCTGGAAGACTTCCAGGACACCGGGGCGAACCGTCGAGATCAGCGGCGCATGGCCCGGCAGGACGCCGAAATCGCCTTCGCTGCCCGGGACGACAACCATGTCGGCCTCGGTCGCGAGCAACTCGCGCTCGGGCATCACCAGACGGAAGGAGACCTTGGCCATCTGCTTAGGCCGCCTCGGCCGCGAGCTTCTTGGCCTTGGCAACGGCCTCGTCGATCGTGCCGACCATGTAGAACGCCGCCTCCGGCAGGTCGTCGTACTCGCCGGCAACGATGGCCTTGAACGCCTTGATCGTGTCTTCGAGCTTCACGAACACGCCCGGCGTGCCGGTGAAGACTTCGGCGACGTGGAACGGCTGGCTGAGGAAGCGCTGGATCTTGCGGGCGCGCGAGACGACCAGCTTGTCCTCTTCCGAAAGCTCGTCCATGCCCAGAATGGCGATGATGTCCTGCAGCGACTTGTACTGCTGCAGCACGCGCTGCACCGAACGCGCCGTGTTGTAGTGTTCCTCGCCGACGACGCGCGGATCGAGCATGCGCGAGGTCGAGTCGAGCGGATCGACGGCGGGGAAGATCGCCTGCTCGGCGATCGAGCGGCTGAGCACGGTCGTCGCGTCCAAGTGGGCGAAGGAGGTTGCCGGCGCCGGGTCGGTCAAGTCGTCGGCGGGCACGTAGATGGCCTGCACCGAGGTGATCGAACCCTTCTTGGTCGAGGTGATGCGCTCCTGCAGGGCGCCCATGTCGGTCGAAAGCGTCGGCTGATAGCCCACCGCCGACGGGATACGACCCAGCAGCGCCGACACTTCCGAGCCGGCCTGCGTGAAGCGGAAGATGTTGTCGACGAAGAACAGCACGTCCTGGCCTTCGGCGTCGCGGAAGTACTCGGCGACGGTGAGACCCGACAGCGCGACACGGGCGCGGGCGCCCGGCGGCTCGTTCATCTGGCCGTACACCAGCGCCACCTTCGAGCCCGGACCGTCGAGCTTGATGACGCCGCCTTCGATCATCTCGTGATAGAGGTCGTTGCCCTCGCGGGTACGCTCGCCGACGCCGGCGAACACCGACACGCCGCCGTGCGCCTTCGCGACGTTGTTGATCAGCTCCATGATCGTCACGGTCTTGCCGACGCCGGCGCCGCCGAACAGGCCGATCTTGCCGCCCTTGGCGTAGGGCGCCAGCAGGTCGATGACCTTGATGCCCGTAACCAGGATCTGCGCTTCCGTCGACTGCTCGACGAACTCGGGCGCCGCACGATGGATCGGCAGCGTGCTCTTGTTGCCGACCGCGCCGCGTTCGTCGACCGGCTCGCCGATGACGTTCAGGATGCGGCCCAGGGTCTCCGGACCGACCGGCATGGCAATCGGCGCGCCGGTGTCGACCGCCTTCTCGCCGCGGACCAGACCGTCGGTCGTGTCCATTGCGATGGTGCGGACTTCCGACTCGCCGAGATGCTGGGCGACTTCGAGCACCAGCTTGCGATCCGGCACTTCGACGTGCAGCGCATTCAGGATGTTCGGCAGTTCGCCGTCGAAGCGAACGTCGACGACCGCGCCCGTAATCTGGGTGATCGTGCCGATGTTGTTGGAGGCCATTGCGGATCCCTTTCCTTCGATTGCCTGGCAGCCGGCCTAGATGGCCTCGGCGCCCGAGATGATCTCGATGAGTTCCTTGGTGATCGTGGCCTGGCGCGAGCGGTTCATCTGCAGCGTCAGTTTCTTGATCACGTCGCCTGCATTGCGCGAGGCGTTGTCCATTGCCGTCATCTGCGAGCCGTAGAAGCTCGCCGAATTTTCGAGCAGCACGCGGAAGATCTGGACTGCGAGATTGCGCGGCAGCAGATCGGCCAGGATCTCGCCCTCGTCGGGCTCGAACTCGTAGATGGCGCCGCCCGCAGCGGCAGGCGCGGCCGTCGAGGCTTCGGGAGCCGGCGGCGGAATGAGCTGCTGCGTCGTGACGATCTGGGTCATCGCCGACTTGAAGCGGTTGAAGATGACCGTCGCGACATCGAACTCGCCGGCGTCGAACATCTCCATCACGCGCTTGGCGATCTGCTGGGCGTCACCGAAGGACAGCCGCGGACGGCCGATATCGGTCATCGTCTCGACGATCATCGAACCGAAGTCGCGGCGCAGCTGGTCGCGGCCCTTGCGGCCGACGCAGAAGATCTTGACCGTCTTGCCTTCCGAGACGAGCGTGCGAATGGCACGGCGCGCCTCGCGCACGATCGTGCTGTTGAAGCCGCCGCACAGGCCGCGATCGCCCGTGGCGACGATCAGCAGATGGACCTTGTCGGAGCCGGTGCCGGCCAGCAGGCGCGGGCCGGTGCCACTCTTGAAGCTCGCCCCCAGCGACGCCAGGATCTTGTCCATGGCTTCGGCATAGGGACGGGCCGCCGTGGCCTGCTCCTGGGCACGCCGCAACTTGGCGGCTGCGACCATCTTCATGGCCTTGGTGATCTTCTGCGTCGACTGGACGCTTCGGATCCTCAGGCGAAAGGTTTTGAGACTGGGCATCGAAACCTTCGGGCGTTAGGCGAACTTCTTGGCGAAATCGCCGAGGAACGCCTTCAGCTTGTCGTCGGTCTCCTTGACGATCTCGCGCTTCTCGCGGATCGACGCCAGGATCGAACCTTCGGCGCGCACGGCATCGAGCATCTGACGTTCGAAGTCGTTGATGCGGGCGATCGGCAGGCTGTCGAGGAAGCCGCGGGTGCCGGCATAGAGCGACACGACCTGCTCTTCGACCGGCATCGGCACGAACTGGCCCTGCTTCAGCAGCTCGGTCAGGCGCTGGCCGCGGGCCAGCAGGCGCTGCGTCGAGGCGTCGAGGTCCGACGCGAACTGGGCGAAGGCCGCCATTTCGCGATACTGCGCCAGCTCCAGCTTGATGGTGCCGGCGACCTGCTTCATCGCCTTGATCTGCGCGGCCGAGCCGACGCGGCTCACCGACAGACCGACGTTAATGGCCGGGCGGATGCCCTGATAGAAGAGTTCGGTTTCGAGGAAAATCTGGCCGTCGGTGATCGAGATCACGTTGGTCGGAATGTAGGCCGACACGTCGCCGGCCTGCGTCTCGATGACCGGCAGCGCCGTCAGCGAACCCGAGCCGTTCTTCTCGTTCAGCTTGGCGGCGCGCTCCAGCAGGCGCGAGTGGAGATAGAACACGTCGCCGGGATAGGCTTCGCGGCCCGGCGGGCGGCGCAGCAGCAGCGACATCTGGCGGTAGGCGACGGCCTGCTTGGAAAGATCGTCGTACACGATCACGGCGTGCATGCCGTTGTCGCGGAAATATTCACCCATGGCGCAGCCGGTATAGGGCGCGAGGAACTGCATGGGCGCCGGATCGGACGCGGTGGCGGCGACGACGATGGAGTATTCCATCGCACCGTTGTCTTCGAGCGTCTTCACGATCTGCGCGACGGTCGAGCGCTTCTGGCCGACGGCGACATAGACGCAGTAGAGCTTGCGGCTCTCGTCGGTGCCCTTGTTGATCGGCTTCTGGTTCAGGAAGGTGTCGATGGCGACGGCGGTCTTGCCGGTCTGGCGATCGCCGATGATCAGCTCGCGCTGGCCACGTCCGATCGGCACCAGCGCGTCGACGGCCTTGAGGCCGGTCTGCATCGGCTCGCTCACCGACTTGCGCGGAATGATGCCCGGAGCCTTGAGCTCGACCAGGCGGCGCTCGGTGCTCTGGATCGGGCCCTTGCCGTCGATCGGGTTGCCGAGGCCGTCGACCACGCGGCCGAGCAGCCCCTTGCCGACCGGCACGTCGACGATGGTGCCGGTACGCTTGACGGTGTCGCCTTCGCGAATGGTGCGGTCTTCGCCGAAGATCACGACGCCGACATTGTCGCGCTCGAGGTTCAGCGCCATGCCCTTGATGCCGCCGGGGAACTCGACCATCTCGCCGGCCTTGACGCTGTCGAGGCCGTAGACGCGGGCGATGCCGTCACCGACGGAAAGAACCTGGCCGACCTCGGCCACCTCGGCCTCGGTGCCGAAGTTGGCGATCTGCTGCTTCAGAATGGCCGAGATTTCGGCGGCACGGATATCCATTTAGGCAACTCCCTTCATGGCAAGCTGCAAGCGCTGCAGCTTGCTTCGGATGGACGAATCGAACAGGCGCGAGCCGACCTTCACGACGAGACCGCCGAGAATGTCGGGTTCGACGCGCGCGTCGATGGAAACTTTGGCACTGCCCAGCACGGAGCGGAGCGCAGAGCTCAACTGCTCGACCTGGGCCGGGGTCAGCGGGACGGCCGAGGTCACGTCGGCCGTCGTCTCGCCGCGGCGCGCGGCAAGCTCGGCCAGGAAGGCCGAAGCCATCGCCGGCAGCTCGCGGGCGCGGCCGTTGGCGGCCACAGCGCCGACAAATTTGCGCGTCAGACCGAAAATACCGGCGGCATCGAGCACGGCCAGCAGCGCCTTGCCCTGAAGGTCGCGGCCAATGACCGGGCTGGCGATCAGGCGGGCGAGATCGGCACTCTCACGAACCATCGTGCGAAACGTGACGAGATCCTGAGCGACCTGATCGAGCGACTTGGCATTGTCCGCCAGCTCAAAAAGGGCGCTCGCATAGCGTCCAGCAACGCCGGTTGTGGCGGAGGATGGGGTAGACACGTCGAAAACCTCTCCCCTGCCGTGGATCTCACGGCTGGTAAGCCATTGAATTCACTCACTTTTCACCAGCAGAACGCCCCGCTCCACCCCGGAAAAGCGCGCGTTGCTACCATGCGGTTTTTCCCGGCGCAAGGTTCGCAAGGCGCTGTATTACAGCGGTTTTTCGGCGCGATCTGTCACAGGAAGGAATAAGGATCGACATCAACCTGCAGGCGGACTGAACCCGGAAGGCCAATCCGCTCCAGCCAGGCGTGCAGGATCGGCTGTACGGCGACGTCACGGGACGTCTTGAGCAGGAACCGGCGCCGGTGCCGACCGCGCAGCAGGGCCAGCGGCGCGGTCGAGGGTCCCAGCACCGTAATTCCGTCGCGGTGCGGCGCCTGACGGGCCAACGCGGCGCACACATTGTCGACGGCGGCAGGATCGGGGCCCGAGATGATCAGCGAGGCCAGCCGGCCATAGGGCGGCATGCCCGCACGCTCGCGGTCTGCCAGCTCGACTTCGACGAAACGATCGCGATCACCCGAGACGAGCGCCTGCATGACGGCATGGTCGGGATTGTGGGTCTGGATCAGTGCCCGGCCGGGCCTGCCCTCTCGGCCGGCGCGGCCCGCGACCTGATAGAGGAGTTGGAAGGTTCGCTCGGCCGCCCGCAGATCGCCACCGTTCAAACCGAGATCGGCATCGATGACCGCGACGAGCGTCAGATTCGGAAAGTGATGGCCTTTCGCAGCCATCTGCGTGCCGATGAGAATATCGATCTCGCCGTTGATCATGCGATCGACGGCCGCCTCCGCCTCGTCGCGGTTCATCAGACTGTCGGATGTGAAGAGTTCCAGCCGTGCTTCGGGAAAGAGTTCCTGCGCCTCTTCGGCCAGACGCTCGACACCCGGCCCGCAAGCGACGAACGGATCGACCGCGCCGCAATGCTTGCAGGAATGCGCGGGCGGCTCGGTGTGACCGCAATGATGACAGACGAGGCTGCGCCGAAAGCGATGCTCGACCAGCCAGGCCGAGCATTGCGGGCATTCGAGCCCGTGGCCGCAGGCGCGGCAGAGCGTGATCGGCGCGTAACCACGGCGATTGAGAAAGAGGAGTGTCTGCTCGCCGGCCGCCAGCGTGGACTTCATCGCCTCCACCACCGGCGGCGACAGCCAGCGGCCGCGCGCCGGCGGATTGCGCCTCATATCGACCGCGGACAGTGTCGCGAGCTGATGGCCGCCATGCCGGCCCGGCAGATGCACCTCGCCGTAGCGGCCGGTCCTGACGTTGACGACGCTCTCCAGCGAAGGGGTCGCCGAGGCCAGCACGATGGGTGCGGAAGCGAGGCGTGCGCGGACGACCGCCATGTCCCGGGCGTTGTAGACGACACCCTCGTCCTGCTTGAAGGAGCCGTCATGCTCCTCGTCGACCACGATCAAGCCAAGGTTGGCGAAGGGCAGAAAGAGCGCGGAGCGCGCACCGACCACGACGCCCACCCTGCCCTCGGCGATGGCGCGCCAGGTTTCCCGGCGTTCCAGGCTGGTGAGCCCCGAATGCCAGGGCGCGGGCGGTGCACCGAAACGATCCTCGAAACGCCGGAGCCACTGCGCCGTCAGCGCAATCTCGGGCAGCAGCACCAGCACCTGCCGTCCCGCCGAGAGCGCCGCCGCGATCGCCTCGAAATAGACCTCGGTCTTGCCTGCACCCGGCACGCCGTCGAGCAGCATCGCGGAGAAGGCATGCGCCTTTACCTTTTCGACCAGCCCGTCGGCCGCAATCTTCTGCGCCGGCGACAGGATCGGCCCGTCGCGCATGCCATCGGGCTGCGGGAAGGAGCGACGCACGACACGCTCCACAGTCTCGAGCAGGCCGACCGATGCCATCGTCTTCACGACCGAAGTACCGACCCCTGCAAGATGCGCAAGCTCGGCAGCCGGCATCGCCGGTCCGTCCTTCAACTGATCGAGGACGCGGCGGCGTGCGGCGGTGAGCTTCAACGCGACATCGTCCGATTTTTCAGCGGCGCGATAGACCAGTTCGGTCTTGGGCGCTTCCAGCGCCGACGGTGCGCTCATCGCCATACGCAGGACCGCACCCGGCGGCATCAAGGTGTAGGCCGACACCCAGTCGACAAAGCGGCGCATCGCGTCGGCCATCGGCAGAGCGGGCAGCATGCCGATCACGTCGCGCAACTTCGCCTGCGGCACTTCGCCGGTGCCCGCACCCCAGACGACGCCGACCAGCTCGCGCTTGCCCAGCGGCACGACCACGAATTGACCGGGGACGAGATGCATTTCCGCCGGCACGCGATAATCGTAGGCGTCGGCCAGAGGCAGCGGCAGCAGGACCTTGACGGTGTTTTCCACCGACTGAAGACGTGACCGTGCGGCCGCCTCGGCTTGTGGCTCGGAGGCGGAATCGCTAGAAATTGTGGCAGCAGGTGAGTTTGAACTACTGGCCATTGGGGTATTTTATATGAAGTTCTTTGTCGATACCGCCGATGTCGCCGAGATCAAGGATTTGGCGGCTTCGGGCCTGCTCGATGGCGTGACGACCAACCCCTCCCTGATCATGAAGGCCGGCCGGCCGATGCTCGAAGTGATCAAGGAGATCTGCTCCATCGTTCCCGGCCCGGTCAGCGCCGAAACCGTCGCGACCGACCACAAGACCATGCTCGAAGAAGGCCGCAAGCTGGCCAAGCTCGCAAAGAATGTCGCGGTCAAGGTTCCGCTGACGCCGGATGGCCTGAAGACCTGCAAGGCGCTGACCTCGGAAGGTACGATGGTGAACGTCACCCTCTGCTTTTCGCCGGCGCAGGCACTGCTGGCAGCCAAGGCCGGCGCCACGTTCATCTCGCCGTTCGTCGGCCGCCTCGACGATATCGGCCACGACGGCATGCATCTGATCGGCGAGATCATGACGATCTATCGCCAGTATCCGCACTTCAAGACGGAGGTGCTCGTCGCCTCGGTGCGCCATCCCCAGCACGTCGTCCAGGCCGCCAAGCTCGGCGCCCAGGTCGCGACAGTGCCGCCCAACGTGCTGCGCCAGCTCTTCAAGCACGTACTGACCGACAATGGACTGAAGGCCTTCCTCGACGACTGGGCCAAGACCGGCCAGTCGATCCTCTGACCCGGAGACGGGCGCCCATGGACAAGAAGACAAACGAGGCGGAAGACGGCATGGTGACGGCCCCCGACGGTTCCGGCCGTCAAGTGAAGCTGATCACGGCCGACGATGTCGTGGCCTATCTCAAGGCCCATCCCGACTTCTTCGAGAAGCATGCCGAACTCGGCAGCGAGCTGGGCGTCACGCCGCGTGCGCAGGGGCCGGGCGTCATCGACATGCAGCAGGCGATCCTGAAGCGCCTACGTGGCGAGATCGACCGGCTGAAGACCGAGCGCACCGAGATCATCGCCAACTCCAAGCAGAACCAGATCGTCCAGAACCGCATCCAGGCGGCAGTGATCAGCATCATCCAGGCAACGACCTTCGAGAAGATGATCCATGTCGTCACGCACGAGCTGCCGGAGCTGCTCGACGTCGACTTCATCACCATGGCGATCGAAGCCAATGCCGATGCGCCCAAGCGCGTTCCCGTGCGCGGCGTCTACGTGCTGGCGCCGGGCGCCATCGACGCCGCGATCGGACCCGACAAGCATGCCCGCCTGCGTTCCGACATCGTGGGCGAGGACGCCTTCTTCGGCGAGGTCTCGCGCTTCGTGAAGTCCGACGTGCTGATGCGGCTGCGCGTCTCCTCGGGCTCGCCCGACGGCGTCATGTGCTTCGGAGCGCGCGATCCCGAAGCCTTCGGTCCGGAGATGTCGACCGAACTCCTGTTCTTCCTGGCCAAGGTGCTGGAGAACACCATCCGCGCCTGGCTCGACCTGCCGGAGTAAACCCGGCATGAGCGTCGCCGAGGCGCAGAGCGCGTGGCGCGACTGGCTGCAAAGCGAACGCCGTTTCTCGGCCCACACGCTCACCGCCTACCAGCACGATGTCGCGACCTTCCTCGGCTTCATGACGAGCTATCTCGGCGCCGAGCCGACGCTCGACGCCCTCGGCCAGCTGAAGCCCGCCGAGTTCCGCGCCTGGCTGGCCGAACGCGGCCGGCAGGGCCTGGCGCGCACGTCGACGGCGCGGGCCTTCGCCTCGGTGCGGTCGTTCTTTCGCTTCCTCGACAAGAACGGGCTGGCCCACAATGCCAGCATTGCCTCGATCCAGACGCCCAAGCTGCCGCGCTCCGTCCCCAAGGCGCTCAGCGAACGCGACATGGAAGACCTGCTCGACGCCGAATCCGACCGTGACCGGGCACCGTGGCTCGACCTGCGCGACACGGCCGTGCTGATCCTGCTCTACGGCGCCGGCCTGCGAATCGGCGAAGCGCTCGCCCTTACCAAGGCAGAAATCGACGAGCTGCTGAAGAGCGGCAACGACACGCTCGCCATCACCGGCAAGGGCAACAAGACACGGATGGTGCTGCTGCTGCCCCAGGCGCTGAAGGCGCTGAAGGACTATCGCGATGCCTGTCCCTGGCTCACCGCGGCCAAGCCAGGCGACAGGGTTTTCATGGGCGCTCGCGGCGGCGCACTCGATCCCGCCATCGTGCAGAAGCGCGTCCGCGAGATCCGCCGCAGCCTGGGCCTTGCCGAAAGCGTGACGCCGCATGCGCTGCGCCATTCCTTCGCAACCCATCTGCTGGGCGCCGGCGGCGACCTGCGCGCGATCCAGGAGTTGCTGGGTCACGCCTCGCTGTCGACGACGCAGCGCTACACCGACGTCGACGCCGCCCGCCTCGCCGCGGTCTATCGAAACGCACATCCACGCGCCAAGGGCTGAACGCCATGTCACTTCATATCGGGATCGTTGCCTGCTCGGCGGAAGGTGCCGCGCTTTGCTACAAGACGATCTGCGTCGAGGGCGCCCGCTTTCTCGGACCGCACGCCCATCCGGAAGTCTCGCTGCACACGCATTCGCTGGCCGACTATGTCGAGTGTCTCGACCGCGGCGACCGCAAGGGCGTGGCCGCGCTGATGCTCTCTTCCGCGCACAAGCTCGCGAGGGCGGGCGCCGATTTCCTGATCTGCCCCGACAATACGATCCATCAGGCAATGCCGGATGTGCTGCCCCATTCGCCGCTGCCCTGGCTGCACATCGGCGAAGTAGTCGCGGAGGAAGCCGTAACGCGCGGCTTCAAGCGACTGGGCATCACCGGCACGCGCTGGCTGGTCGACAGCGAGGTCTATCCCGAGAAGCTCGCTGCGCGCGGCCTCGGCTACCTGCGCCCGACCGATGCCGAACGCGACGAGACCAACCGGATCATCATGGACGAGTTGGTGCGCAGCATCTTCACGTCGCAGGCCGTCGCCGCCTATCAGCGGGTCATGGGCCGCATGAAGGCGGAGGGCTGCGACGCCGTCGTTCTCGGCTGCACGGAAATCCCGCTGATCATGAACGACGGCAACTCGCCCCTGCCGACCCTCGACTCGACCCGCCTTCTGGCGAGAGCCGCCCTGACGCGCGCGACGCAGGGCTGAGGCTCAGATCGTCTTCCGGAAGACGATCTCGCCGTCGTCCTGGCGGCCTGTCTCTTCCCATCCGTTGGTGCGATAGAAACGTTCGGCCCGCGTGCCCGCCCCGGTCGTCAGCGTCGCAACTGCATGGCCTGCGGCGCGCAGATCCTCGCAGGCCAGCGGCAGCAGGGCCCGGGCAATGCCGCGGCTTTCGTAGTCGGGATGGATGAAGAGGCCGAAGATCGTGCCGTCGCGGGGATCGGCGACGGAGAAGCCCTGCACGGCGCCGCCCTCCTCCCAGACCCAGAACGTGCCGTTGGCAAAGATCCAGTCGGCAGTCCGATCGACCTTGGCTTCGGAAGAACGGCTCAAGCGATTCTCCCGGACGGCGTGGCGCACCTCATGGATGCGCGGACGGTCGGCAAGCGTTGCCTTGCGAATCACAGCGAAGCCTCTCGTTGGTGTTGCACCAGCCATTCTACCTCGAAGCCGACGACGACGGCGATCATGGCGGGGCCAACGACGATCGGCTGTGTCTGCGCGGCACCGAGCAGGTCACAGGATGCGTCTGTAGACGACATGCAGCGCGCCGCCGCTGCGCGGTTCGCACGCGACCAGTTCGAGCTTGAGTTCGGGCGTGCCCGGCGGAATCAGGGGAATGCCGTCTCCCAGTACGATGGGCAGGATCGCCATCTCGAAGACATCGAGCTTGCCGGCCGCGATCATGCTGCGGATCACCTGCCCACCGCCCTCGACCCAGACGAGCCCATAGCCGCGCGCTTCAAGCTCCGCCGCAACGACGCCCAGGTCGCCCGAGCGGGCCTCGACGCCGGGAGGCGCATTGTCCAATGGGCGATTGGTCATGACGATGGTCGGCTTGCCCGGATGGGGCCATTCGCCGAAACCGCGCACGATATCGTAGGTGTCGCGTCCCATCAGGATGGCGTCGACCTTTCCCACGAAGGCGTCGATGCCGAATTCCTGCGGCGGATAGGGCTCCAGCCAGTCGAACGACCCATCGGCCCGCGCGATCTTGCCGTCGAGCGATATCGCGACATGGCAATGCCAGATCGTCTTCCCCTTACCCATCGATCAGCTCCAAATCAGGGCGCGAGGTGTTTTGCCAGAAAGGCCCGCACGTCGGCCACGAACTGCTTCCAGGCCGGTTCGTGAGCGCCATAGTGCGCCCCACAGCAGCCGCCGGGCTTGCTGCGATTGCCGACGCCGCTGAGATAGCGCACCGGCAGTCCGAGCGCATCGAAACTGTGATGCGCACCCTCGTATACCTTCGTCTCGATCAGCTCCTTGCCGGAAGCGACGCGGTCGATCACGGCCCGGCACTGGGGCACCGGCGTCCAGTCGTCGAGCGCCCCCATGGCGAAGAAGGTCGGCTGGCGTACCGCGAGGCGCGGTCCCAATGCGTCGGCAAGGGCACAGTCGGGATAGACCAGCACGACAGCACGCGCCGCAGGTGTCGATGCCGGCGTACTGGATGCGTCCGACAGCGCACGCAGCATCGCGACCCCACCACCGTAGGAATAGCCCATGTAGCCCAGCCGCTTCGCATCGATGCCCTGTTGCTTCGCCAACCAGGCAAGGGCCGCATCGATATCGTAGGCCCGCGCTTCGGCATCGGCCTGCGTCGGCCAGTTGCGGCCGCAAATGTCCTTGAGGCCACGAGCCGAGAAACTGTCGACCACGAGCGCGGCGTATCCCCAGGAGGCGAGCAGTCCCGCCATGCGCGACGTGTTCTGCCCCGGTCCGCCGCAGCCGTGGAAGATCGCGACGGCCGGCGCCGGTGTCGCACCATGGGCCGGACGGAAGAGTTGCGCGGCGAGCTGCACGGTGCGGCCGCTCTGCTCTACGGGAATCCGGACATTCTGCTGCGCATGGGCCGCGACGGCGGCGAGCAGAAGGACCGCCGACAGGACGGCTCCGACGACGCGCATCAAGAGGCCAACTGAATCTCGAACAGACGCATGAGCTTCGACCGCTTCTCCAACAGGTCGGCCAGCGTATAGCGATCGAGGATCGCCATGAAGGCCGCGAGCGCTTCGTCCAGCACGCCCGTCAAGCCACAGGCGGGCGCAATGACGCAGGTGCCGCACTCCACCAGTTCGAAGCCCTCCTCCATCCGACGCACCACGTCGCCGACATTGATCCGATCGGCGGGCTTCACAAGCCGAATACCGCCGGAGCGGCCACGCACGCCTTCGACGTATCCGGCCTTTCCAAGGTCGTGAGCAACCTTCATCAGGTGATTCTGCGAGATGCCGTAGGCGCGCGCGATCTCGGAGATCGAGCAGATCTTTTCGGGTTGCGCGCCGAGATAGAGCAGCACCCGGATCGCATAGTCGGTATAGCGCGTCAGCCGCATACGGGTTCCGGGACCTTCAGTTCAGGTTGGGAACGACAATACATGTATTTATTTGACATGTTTAGCCTGAAAGAATACATGCTCTCTAGATACATGATTTGGAGCCGTCGCATGGATTGCAGCGAAGGTATCGACGAGGAAGGCCTCGCCCGGCTGGTCGGGCGCTTCTACGCCAAGGTCCGCGCCGACGAGCTGATCGGCCCGGTCTTCAATGACGCCATCGACGACTGGCCTGAGCATCTGGAGAAGCTCACGGCCTTCTGGTCATCCCTGATGCTGACCACCGGCCGCTACAAGGGCACGCCGATGGCCGCGCACCTGAAGCATCGCGCCCGCCTGACGCCCGCCATGTTCGAGCGCTGGCTCGGCCTGTGGCGCGAGACCACGGCGGAGGAAATGCCGCCGCAGGCCGCCGCTGCCATGCAGTTCAAGGCCAACCGCATCGCCGAGAGTTTCAAGCTGGCGTTGATGTTGAAGCTCGACCTGCCGCCGGCTCCTGCCGCTTGATCCAAAGGCGAGGCAGTACTACGCACCGTACAGTTCCTCACTCTGAGCATACCGACGATATCCGGGCCGCCGCCTGAAGGAGACGCTGCCGTGCCGCTTCCCTATCGCTCAAGCCCGGTATTCGACGAAACCACGCTTCCTGCCACCTTGCGCCGCGAGCACCGGACGAAGGCCGGCGTCTGGGGCGTGATCGAAGTGATCGAGGGAAAGGTGAAGTTCACTCGACCCGACCGAGCCGACGCGGCGCTCCTCGAGCCCGGCAAGCCCGGACTTGTCCTGCCCGAACAGCCCCACTTTGTAGAACCGCTCGGACCGATACGCATGCAGGTCCATTTCTACGACCAGCCGCCCGACATCGGCGATACCTGAACGGAGGCCCGTCCGCTGCGAGAGATGGCCCAGGAGACAGACCTCCTGTCAGATCTAGAGCGGCCCCCGTCCCGCGTCACTACGTGTGCAGCGAGACTTCCCGATCACACGAACGCAATGCCGGGAAACATTTCTCGCTTACGGGAATAGATCGCCGGCTGCGGCGTCTCTCTCCTGCAGCTCAACATCTGCATGGGAGACCTGGAATGCTGAAGTCGATCCTGACCACCGCCGCCCTCCTGGCGGTTCTCGCCACTGGCAGCGCTTTCGCCGCCGAGCCTGCCACCGCAACGCCGCCCGCCATGAAGGACGGCATCCTCGTCACGGCCAAGGGCATGACGCTCTACACCTTCGACAAGGACACGGCGGGCAAGTCTGCCTGCAACGGCCAGTGCGCCGTCAACTGGCCGCCGGCACTGGTGGCCGATGGCGCCAAGGCCTCGGGCGACTGGACGATCGTCACCCGCGACGACGGGCAGAAGCAGTGGGCCTACAAGGGCAAACCGCTCTATGGTTTCGCCAAGGACACCAAGGCGGGCGACAAGACGGGCGACGGCTTCCTGAACGGCGCCTGGCACGTCGCGAAGTAAAGGACCGTGAAGTAATCGTGTCGCCTTCCCCTTCCACCCCGTATGACAGTGGAGGGGGTTTGTGATGGCGGATGCAGAGACACTGCTCGAACCGCTGATCCCGGCATTGCGCCGCTATGCCTACGCGCTGGTGCGCAACCACGATGCGGCCGACGACCTGGTGCAGGACACGCTGGAGCGTGCCCTGTCGCGCTGGGGCTTGCGCCGCACCGACGGCGACCTGCGCGCCTGGCTGTTCACCATCCTGCGCAACCTGCATCTTTCGGCCGAGCGCCAGCGCCAGCGGCGCGGACCGCATCTCGACGTCGATGCGATCTCGCCGCCCGGCGCCGCCGCGACGCAGGAGGCCGGCCTCGAAATGCAGGACGTCCTGGCCGCCCTGGACCAGCTCCCTGAGGAACAGAAGTCGCTCCTGCTGCTGGTCGGCGTCGAGGATCTTTCCTACGACGATGCCGCGCGGGTGCTCGGCGTGCCGCCGGGCACGGTAATGTCGCGTCTGTCGCGCGGGCGTCAGCGGTTGAGATCGATACTGGAGACGGGGCGGGTCCGGCTGCTTCGGAGAGTGAAATGACGGGCAACGAACTCCCCATCGGCGATGACGATCTGCAGGCATTCGTCGACGGCCGCCTCGACGATGCCCGACGCAGAGCCGTGGAAGCACACCTCGCCGCTCGCCCCGAGCTTGCCGACAGGGTCGCCGCGGAGCGCCGGGATCGCACCCTCCTGCGCGGCCAGCTCGACGCGAAGTTTGCCGAGCCGGTGCCGGCGCGACTGCGCATCTCCACTCTTCGCGCAGCACGCCGGGAACGCTGGACACGTTCGGTTCGTTCCATCGCGGCGGCCCTCGCGATCTTCGTCGTCGGCGGCGTGGCCGGATGGTTCGCGAGCAGCCTGACACCCTCTCCGCGCGCGGCAGCGCCGACGGCCAGCGTCGTCCAGAGCGCGACGGCGGCCTTCCGGACCTTCGTGGTCGAGGTTGCTCACCCCGTCGAAGTCGGCGCACAGCAGGAAGCCCATCTGCTGCAATGGCTCTCCAAGCGCCTTGGCCGCAAGCTTGCCGCGCCGGACCTGCAGCCCTTTGGCTACAAACTGATGGGCGGACGGCTGTTGCCCGGCGGCAGCGGCGCCGCGGCGCAGCTCATGTACGACGACGAGAGCGGCCGGCGCCTCACGATCTATGTGCGTGCCGCCGACGGCACGGAAACGGCTTTCCGCTTCCAGCAGGAGGGCGAGGCTGCGACCTTTGCCTGGATCGACCAGGGTTTCGGCTTTGCCGTGACCGCGGCAGCCACCCGCGAGGAGCTGCTGCCGATCGCCGAGGCCGTCTATCGCGGATTCGACGGCGCTACTTCGTCGGGTCGGTCAGGTCCTCGAACTCCTTGAGGTGGCTCGGCGCCCATTTGTGGGAGCGGGCCCGTACGATCCAGCGATTGAGGAAAGGCCAGCGTCCACGGGCGCCCCTGACCCATCGGCGACCGACTTCGAATTCCGTCGCCAACAGATAGAGCCCGATCACGAAGAAGATCCAGCCCTGCAGGATCGGCACCAGGCCGCCGATCACCGACATTGCGAGGCAGCCGGCGATCGCGAGCGCCATCAGCGGCTTGCGCATAGCGCCGTGCCGCTCCGGCTAGAGATGGATGGGCTTGTCCCAGGCCGCGAGGGCAGCTTCCTTCATCGCCTCGTTGACCGTGGGATGGGCATGGCACACGCGGCCGATATCCTCGGCCGACGCCGAGAATTCCATCGCAAGTGCGGCTTCGGCGATCATGGTTCCCGCCTCGGCGCCGAAAATATGGACGCCCAGCACGCGGTCCGTCGCCTTGTCGGCCAGCACTTTCACAAAACCCTCCGTCGCTCCGTTCGCGCGGCTGCGCGGATCGGCGGTGAAAGGATACTTGCCGATCTTGTAGGCAACGCCGGCGGCCTTGAGCTGTTCCTCGGTCTTTCCGACCCAGGCCACCTCGGGCTGGGTGTAGATGATCGAAGGTACGAGATCCCAGTTCACATGGCCCTTCTGGCCCGCGATGGTCTCGACGCAGGCGACGCCGTCTTCGCTCGCCTTGTGCGCCAGCATCGGCCCGTCGATCACGTCGCCGATGGCGTAGATGCCCGGCACGGAGGTCTGGAAATGACCGTCGACGGCAATGCGACCGCGCTCGGTCATCTTCACGCCGACCTTGTCGAGGCCCAGCCCCTGCACGTAAGGCCGACGGCCGATCGAAACCAGCACGACGTCGGCTTCGAGCGTCTCCGTCGCGCCACCCTTGGCCGGCTCGACGGTGAGCGTGACGCCGCTGCCGGTCGTCTCGGCCTTCGTCACCTTGGCCCCCAGCTTGAACTTCAAGCCCTGCTTGGCAAGCGCGCGCTGAAAGAATTTGGTCACTTCGTCGTCGACGCCCGGCGTGATGCGGTCAAGGAATTCGACGACGGTGACATCGGCGCCGAGACGCCGCCACACCGAGCCCAGCTCCAGCCCGATGATGCCGGCGCCCACCACGACCAGGCGCTTGGGCACCTCGGTCAGCTCCAGCGCCCCGGTCGAGGAGACGATCTTCTTCTCGTCGATGGTCACGCCCGGCAGTGGTGTCACCTCCGAGCCGGTGGCGATCAGGATGTTCTTGGCGGCAAGCGTCTCCTTCACCGCGCCATCGTCGCCCAGAACGGCGACCGATCCCACCGCCTCGATGCGACCCGTGCCAGTGTAGGAGGCGATCTTGTTCTTCTTGAACAGAAAGGCGATACCCTTGGTCGTTGCATCGACCACGTCGCCCTTGCGCTTCATGAGCTGAGCGAAGTCGAGCTTCGGCGGCGCGACCACTACGCCATGCGCGGCGAGATCGTGACCCGCTTCCTCGAACAGGTGCGAGGACTGCAGCAGCGCCTTGGACGGGATGCAGCCGACATTGAGGCAGGTGCCGCCCAGGGTCGCGCGCTTCTCGACGACGGCTACCTTGAGCCCAAGCTGGGCGCCGCGGATCGCCGCCACATAACCGCCGGGTCCGGCGCCGATGACGACGAGGTCGAATGCTTCGTTGGCCATGGGACTGCCCTCACGCGCCGATGAGGAGACGTTCGGGATCCTCGATGCACTCCTTGACCCGCACCAGGAACAGCACCGCCTCGCGCCCGTCGATGATGCGATGATCGTAGGACAGGGCAAGGTACATCATCGGCCGCGCCTTGATCTCTCCGCCGACCACCATGGGCCGCTGCTGGATCTTGTGCATACCGAGGATCGCCGACTGTGGCGGGTTGAGGATCGGCGTCGACATCAGCGAGCCGTAGACGCCACCGTTGGAGACGGTGAAGGTGCCGCCCGTCAGATCGGCGATCGACAGCTTGCCGTCGCGCGCCTTGCGCCCAAGGTCGCCGATTCCCTTTTCGACGCCGGCGAAGTCAAGCACGTCGGCATCGCGCAGCACCGGCACGACCAGACCCTGCGGCGTGCCGACGGCGACGCCGATGTCGTAATAGTTCTTGTAGACGAGCTCATCGCCTTCGATCTCGGCATTGACCGCCGGAAGTTCCTTGAGACCGGCGATGCAGGCCTTGACGAAGAACGACATGAAGCCCAGCCGCGCACCGTGCTTCTTCTCGAAATCGTCCTTCAGGCGCTCGCGCAGCGCCATGACGTTGGTCATGTCCACCTCGTTGAAGGTGGTGAGCATGGCCGCCGTGTTCTGCGCCTCCTTGAGGCGGTTGGCGATGGTGCGGCGCAGCCGGGTCATGCGTACCCGCTCCTCGCGATCGGCGCGCTGGCGCGGCCCGGCGGGAACGGCAGGCTTGGCTGCTGCCGGAGCTGCCGGCGACGGGATCGACGAGAGCGCGGCCAGCACGTCTTCCTTGGTGGCGCGGCCGTCCTTGCCGGTGGGCTGGATGGCGGCCGCCGGAACCCCCTTCTCTTCGGCGAGCTTGCGCGCGGCCGGGCCCGATGCGACGAGGTTCGCCCCTGCCGGCGCTGCGGCCGGTGCAGGCGAAGGCGCAGCCGCCGGTGCGGCGGGCTTCGCTGCAGGAGCAGCGGCCGGAGCGGCTGCGGGCTTCGGCGCCGCGGCGCCGGCTTCGATGTGACAGAGCACGCCGCCCACCTGGACCGCCGCCCCTTCCTCGACGACGAGATCGGCAATCGTGCCGGCGACCGACGCGTTCACCTCGACCGTCACCTTGTCGGTCTCCAGTTCGCACAGGGGCTGGTCGACGGCGACGGCATCGCCCGCCTTCACCAGCCACTTGGCGACGGTCGCCTCGGTGACAGATTCACCCAGTGCCGGAACCTTGATCTCGACAGACATGACTAAACCCCTTCTCTAACCGGCAGCCACAGGCCGCGCCGCTCAGATGGTGAGCGCGCGGTCGACCAGATCGGCCTGTTCCTTGAGATGCGTGCGCGCCGAGCCGGTGGCCGGGGAGGCGGCCTCGGCCCGGCCGACATAGACCGATCGCTTGGCCTTGACGTCGATTCCGGCCAAGGCACGTTCGATTCGGCGGTCGACAAAATGCCAGGCGCCCATGTTCTCCGGCTCCTCCTGACACCACACGACCTCGGCATTCGGATACTCCGCGAGCCGCACGCCGAGCCGCGTGAACGGGAACGGATAGAGCTGCTCGATGCGCAGGATCGCGATGTCGTCGATCTTGCGCTTGCGGCGCTCGGCGACGAGATCGAAGTAGACCTTGCCCGAGCAGAGCACGACGCGGCGCACCTTGGGGCCGGGCGCGATCTGGTCGGTCTCGGCGAGGATGCGGCGGAACGAGCTTCCCGGACCGAAATCGGCCAGGGTCGATACGCACTCCTTGTGACGCAGCAGCGACTTCGGCGTCATCACCACCAGCGGCTTGCGGAAGGTCCGGCGCATCTGCCGGCGCAGCGCGTGGAAATAGTTGGCCGGCGTCGTCGGATTGACGACCTGCCAATTATCCTCTGCCGAAAGCTGCAGATAGCGCTCCAGGCGCGCCGAGCTGTGCTCGGGTCCCTGTCCCTCGTAGCCGTGCGGCAGGAGCAGGACGAGGCCCGACATGCGCAGCCACTTGCTCTCGCCCGAGCAGATGAACTGGTCGATGATGACCTGCGCACCGTTGGCGAAATCGCCGAACTGCGCCTCCCACAGGACCAGCGCGTTGGGTTCGGCCAGCGAGTAGCCGTATTCGAAGCCCAGCACGGCCGCCTCGTTGAGCGGGCTGTCGATCACCTCGAAACGCGCCTGGCCCTCGGCCACGTGGTTCAACGGAACGTATTTCCGCTCATTGACCTGATCGACCAGCACCGAATGACGTTGCGAGAAGGTGCCGCGGCCGGAGTCCTGGCCGGTGAGACGGACCGGCGTGCCCTCCGACAGCAGTGTGCCGAACGCCAGCGCTTCGCCGGTCGACCAATCGATATCCGTGCCGGACTCGATCGTCTTGCGCTTCTCCTGAAGCTGACGCGTGATCTTGCGGTTGAGCTCGAAGTCCTTCGGCGGCTCGGAGATTGCGCGGCCGACCATTCTCAGCCTGTCGAGATCGACGGCGGTGATGCCCTTGCGATCCTCCTCGCCCGGCGCAACGGTGAAGCCCGCCCACTTGCCTTCCAGCCAGTCGGCCTTGTTGGGCTTGTAGTTGGCTGCAGCTTCCAGCGCCTTGTCGAGCTTTTCGTGCAGCGCGGTGTTCATGCCCGCGACGTCCTCGGCGCTCACCACGCCTTCGGCTTCCAGTCGTGCGGCGTAGATTTCCATCACCGACTTGTGGCCGCCGATCTGCTTGTACATCAGCGGCTGGGTGAACATCGGCTCGTCACCCTCGTTGTGACCGTGCCGGCGGTAGCAGAACATGTCGATGACGACGTCGCGCTTGAAATGCTGGCGGAACTCGGTGGCGATGCGCGCAACGTGCACCACGGCCTCCGGATCGTCGCCGTTCACATGCAGGATCGGCGCCTGAACGATCTTGGCGATCTCGGTGCAGTACGGCCCGGAGCGCGACTCGGTCGGCAGCGTCGTAAAGCCGATCTGGTTGTTGACCACGAAATGGATGGTGCCGCCGATGCGGTAGCCGGCGAGGTCGGAAAGATCGAGGCTTTCGGCCACCAGACCCTGGCCGGCGAAAGCAGCGTCGCCATGCATCAGGATGCACATGACCTGGCTGCGCTCGGTATCGCCGCGCTGGTCCTCCTTGGCGCGCGCCTTGCCCAGCACCACCGGATTCACAGCCTCGAGATGCGACGGGTTGGGTGACAGCGAGAGATGCACGACATTGCCGTCGAACTCGCGATCGGCCGAAGCGCCGAGGTGATACTTCACGTCGCCCGACCCGCGCATTTCCTCGGGCTGCGAGGAACGGCCCTGGAACTCCGAGAACAGTGCCGTGTAGCTCTTGTGCATGATGTGCACGAGCGTGTTGAGGCGGCCGCGATGCGGCATGCCGAGCATCACTTCCTTCACGCCGAGCTGGCCGCCGCGCTTCAGGATCTGTTCGATACCGGGGATCAACGATTCGCCGCCGTCGAGGCCGAAGCGCTTGGTGCCGACGAACTTCACATGCAGGTAGCGCTCAAGGCCCTCCGCTTCGATGACCCGTTCCAGGATCATCTTGCGGCCCGTCAGGGTGAATTCGGTCTGGTTCTCGATGTGCTCGATGCGCTCCTGGATCCACGCCTTCTGGGCCGGATCGGAAATGTGCATGAACTCGACGCCGATCTTGCCGCAATAGGTCTTGCGCAGGCGCTCCATGATCTGCCGCAGGGTCGCGGACTCGCCCAAGGCCAACGAACCGAAGATCAGGATCGGGCGATCCCAATCACTTTCGGCAAAGCCGTACGTCGCGGGATCGAGCTCGGGATGCGGCGCCTGGCGCACGAGGCCCAACGGATCGAGGTCGGCCTCAAGATGGCCCCGGATGCGGTAGGCGCGGATCAACATCAGCGCACGGGCCGTGTCTTGCGCCGCGGTGCGGATTTCGGCTTCGGTCTTGTCTGCCAGTGGAGCAGCGGGAGCCGCCGCTCCCTTGCCGCCCTTCACGTTGCGATTGGCAGCTGCCGGCAGCGTGTCGGGGTCGACGACACCGATCACCCGCTCCTTGTTGGGCGCCCACGACGCGCCGCGAACTTCCGCCAGCACGTCGCCGCTCTGGTCTGCCAGCGCACCGAAGAAGGTGCGCCACTCGGCATCGACCGCATTGGGATCGGCGAGATAGCGCGCGTGAAGCTCTTCGATGAATGGCGCGTTGGCGCCGAACAGGAACGATGTCTGTTCTGCTCTCATGGCCCCTACTCCCTGGCCTGTCGTCGCTGGCCGCCTGGCAGAGGCTGGGCGGCGCCTACACCTATCAGCCCTTCATGGCTTTAAGCATTTCCTCGCCGAGCGCTGCAGGAGACTCGGCGACTCTGATGCCGGCAGCGCGCATGGCTTCGACCTTGAACTCGGCAGTGTCATTGCCACCCGAGATCACGGCACCGGCATGGCCCATGCGACGGCCCGGCGGCGCGGTGCGGCCGGCGATGAAGCCGACGACCGGCTTCTTCACCTTGGACGCCTTGATGTACTCCGCGGCCCTCACTTCGGCATCGCCGCCGATCTCGCCGATCACGATGATGCCCTGCGTCTCCGCATCGGCCATCAGCATCTCGAGACACTCGACAAAGTTGGTGCCGTTCACCGGATCGCCGCCAATGCCGATGCAAGTCGTCTGGCCGAGGCCAGCCGCCGTGGTCTGCGCCACCGCTTCGTAGGTCAGCGTGCCGGAACGCGAGACGATGCCGATCTTGCCGCGCTTGTGGATGTGGCCCGGCATGATGCCGATCTTGCACTCGCCCGGCGTGATGACGCCGGGGCAGTTCGGCCCGATCAGACGCGACTTCGAGCCGACGAGCGCCCGCTTCACCTTCATCATGTCGAGCACCGGAATGCCCTCGGTGATGCAGACGACGAGCGGAACCTCGGCATCGACCGCTTCGAGAATCGAGTCGGCGGCATAGGGCGCCGGCACGTAGATCACGCTCGCCGTGGCGCCGGTCTTTTCGACGGCTTCTGCAACGGTGTCGAACACCGGCAGGTCGAGATGCTTGCTGCCGCCTTTGCCCGGAGTCACGCCGCCCACCATCTTGGTGCCGTAAGCGATCGCCTGTTCGGAATGGAAGGTACCCTGCGAGCCGGTGAAGCCCTGGCAGATGACTTTGGTGTTCTTATCGACCAGGACAGCCATCAGTTCGCCTCCTTGACCGCCTTGACGATCTTTTCCGCAGCATCAGCCAGATGATCGGCCGAGGTGATCTTCAGTCCCGACTCTTTCAGGATCTTCTTGCCGAGCTCGACATTGGTGCCTTCGAGCCGCACGACCAGCGGGACGTGCAGATTGACCTCGCGCGCCGCCGCAACCACACCCTCGGCGATGACGTCGCAACGCATGATGCCGCCGAAGATGTTGACCAGGATGCCTTCGACGTTGGGGTCCTTCAGGATGATCTTGAAGGCCGCCGTCACGCGCTCCTTGGTGGCGCCGCCGCCGACATCGAGGAAGTTGGCGGGCGACGAGCCGTAGAGCTTGATGATGTCCATGGTGGCCATGGCGAGGCCTGCGCCGTTCACCATGCAGCCGATCTGGCCGTCGAGCTTCACGTAGTTAAGCGCGTACTTGGCCGCTTCGGTCTCCGCAGGATCCTCTTCGTCGAGATCGCGCAGATCCTCCAGCTCTTTGTGGCGGTAGAGCGCGTTGTCGTCGAAGTTCATCTTGGCATCGAGCGCGACCACGTCGCCCGCGCCGGTGACCACCAACGGGTTGATCTCGATCAAAGACGCATCGAGTTCGGTGAAGGCACGATAGAGGTTGCCCAGCATCGTGGCGAAGGCGCCGACCTGCTTGCCCTGAAGGCCGAGCGCAAAGGCGATCCTGCGGCCCTGGTAACCCTGGAAGCCGGCGGCCGGATCGATCGACTGCTTGACGATCTTCTCAGGCGTTTCGTGCGCCACCGTCTCGATATCCATGCCGCCTTCGGTCGAGGCGACGACGGAGATGCGACCGACCGCGCGGTCGACCAGCATGGAGAGGTAGAGCTCGCGTTTGATGTCGCAGCCGTCCTCGATGTAGAGGCGCTTTACGGTCTTGCCGGCCGGACCGGTCTGTTTGGTGACCAGATCCTGGCCCAGCATCGCCGCCGCGGCGGCACCGACCTCGTCAGCCGACTTGGCGATGCGCACACCGCCCTTGCCCTTGGGATCGCTCTTGAAGTGTCCCTTGCCGCGTCCACCGGCGTGGATCTGGGCCTTCACGACGGTGACAGGCCCGCCGAGCTTGCGGGCCACGTCCATCGCCTCGTCCTTGGTATAGGCGACACCGCCCTTGAGGAGCGGGACAGCGAATTTGGCCAATAGCGCCTTGGCCTGGTATTCGTGGATGTTCATGGAGTCCTATCGTTCGGGACTGCTTGCAAGAAGCGTATCAGCCCCTCAGTTTTCAAACGAAACTAACCAAGGGATGCGGCACTTTATGAGTGCCACAGGCCCTTGGCAACGACGGACTGATGACCCTTTTGGGGCGTTCGACCAAAGTCGCAGGCAGACTTCGCGCAGCCTGCCTGCAATTCGCACTGAAGCTCAGGCGCGGCCGACGATCTTGTTGGTGGCATCGATCAGCGACTTCACCGCCGCGACCGACTTGTCGAACATCGCCTTTTCCTCGGCGTTGAACTCGACCTCGACGATCCGCTCCACGCCCTTGGCGCCGATCACGACCGGGACGCCGATGTAGAGGCCCTTCACGCCGTACTCGCCGTTCAGGTAGGCCGCGCAGGGAATCATGCGCTTCTTGTCCTTGAGATAGGACTCGGCCATGGCGATGGCCGAAGCGGCCGGGGCGTAGAAGGCCGAACCAGTCTTCAGATGGGCCACGATCTCGGCGCCGCCGTCACGGGTGCGCTGGACGATCTGCTCGAGACGCTCCTTGGTGGTCCAGCCCATATCGACCAGATCGTGCAGCGAAATGCCGCCGACGGTCGAATAGCGCAGCAACGGCACCATCGTGTCGCCGTGGCCGCCCAGCACGAACGCGGTGACGTCCTCGACCGAGACGTTGAACTCTTCGGCCAGGAACAGGCGGAAACGGGCGCTGTCCAGCACGCCGGCCATGCCGACGACGCGGGCTGCCGGGAAGCCTGTGACTTCCTGCATCAGGCCGACCATGGCGTCGAGCGGGTTGGTGATGACGATGACGAAGGCGTTCGGCGCGTGCTGCTTGATACCCTTGCCGACCGAGTCGATGACCTTGGCGTTGATGCCGACCAGGTCGTCGCGGGTCATGCCGGGCTTGCGCGGCACGCCGGCGGTGACGATGACGACGTCGGCGCCCTCGATGTCCTTGTAGTCCGAGGAGCCGCTGTACTTGGTGTCGAAGCCCTCGACCGGGCTCAGCTGCGCGATGTCGAGCGCCTTGCCCTTGGCTGTGCCTTCAGCGGCAGGAATGTCGAACAGGACGACGTCGCCCAGCTCTTTCTGGCCGGCGAGCAACGCCAGAGTGCCGCCAATCTGTCCGGCGCCGATCAGCGCGATCTTCTTGCGAGCCATGCGAAAAACTCCCGATTCTTAAAGGCGGCGCGTGGTAGCGCGATTCGCCGGGAGCGGCAAGGCGAGCCGATAGTTCGGGCCAGTTTCTCAGACCGGATGTTTCTTCAGGTGCGCCAGCAAAAGATCGGTGGCCTTGGCGGGGGCCTGGTCCATCACGAAGTGGCCGACATTCGGCAGCACTTCCATGGCAAATGAGGGCGCCACGAACTCCGCCGTTCCGTAGGCCGCATCCGGTCCGACCGTCGCGTCGGCATCGCCCCAGATGTAGAGCGTCGGTACCGCGATCGTGCCGATATCCGCCGCGAGTCCCTTGTTCGAGCGATACCAGGCAAGAGCTGCTTCCAGCGCTTCGGGATTTCCGAGGACCGAGAGGTGCTGCTCCAGCGCTTCCGAAGGCACGCCCTGTCCGAACAGGCCCTCCCGCAGGCGCCGCGCATTGTCGGCCAGCAGCAGCTGGCCGGTACCCGCGTCGAGGAAGGCGCGATGATGGCGCGAACGGTGCTTCTGGTCGCCATCCTCCTTCTGGAGCGCACGGCGAAACGACGAGGGATGCGGCCGTGACAGGATGGTGAGCGACGCCAGCCGCTTCGGGTGCTGGCTTGCGACGCCCCACGAGACCTGCCCGCCCCAGTCATGGCCGACCAGATGGAAGCGCTTGCCGTCGTAGCCGGCGGCCAACACGATCTCGATCGCATCGCCGATCAGCTTGTCGAAGGCGTAATTGGCGAGGTCGGCAGGATCGGGACGCGCGCCCGGCGAATAGCCCCGCTGGTCGGGGGCGACGGCGCGATAGCCGGCCGACGCGAGCGCCGGCAAGGCTGCACGCCAGCTATGCCGCGATTCGGGAAACCCGTGCAGCATCAACACGAGCGGGCCATCGGCCGGACCTGCGACATCCGCGGTGAATGTCAGGCCCGCCCGTGTCTTTATGCCGGTAGTCTCGATCATCGAACGCTCAGGTCACGCCGTTGGCCTTGAACCAGGCGAGCGCCCGCTTCCAGCCGTCCTCGGCCGGTCCCTTGCGATAGCTCGGACGGTAGTCGGCGTTGAAGGCATGCGGCGTGTCGGGATAGGTCACGATCTCCGACTTCTTGGCAGCCGCATTGCCGTCTTTGAGGGCCGCCCGCATCTTGTCGACTGTATCGTTCGGGATGCCCGTGTCGGCGCCGCCATAGAGGCCCAGGACCGGACCGTTCAGCGTCTTCGCGATATCGATCGGATGCTTGGGCGTGAGCGGCGTGGCATCGCCGACGACACGACCGTACCAGGCCACGCCCGCCTTAACGGCCGGATTGTGCGCGTCATAGAGCCAGGTGATGCGCCCGCCCCAGCAGAAGCCGGTGATGCCGAGCTTGGCGGTATCGGCCTTGCCCTCGCCCTTGGCGAAGGCGACGGTCGAGTCGAGGTCGCCCATGACCTGCGCATCCGGCACCTTGGCGACGACTTCGCTGATCAGCTTCGGGATCTCGGTGTAGCCCTTGGGATCGCCCTGGCGGAAATAGAGCTCCGGCGCGATGGCGTAGTAGCCTGCCTTGGCGAAGCGACGGCACATGTCGGCAATGTGAGCGTGGACGCCGAAGATCTCCTGCACCACCAGGATCGTGCCGAAGCCCGTGCCCGAAGCCGGCATGGCGCGATAGGCGACCATTTCCTTGCCGTCCGACGTCTTGACCTTGACCTCGCCCGCGGTGAGGCCGTCGGCCGGCGTGGTGATCATCGTCTGCGCCTGAACCGGCTGAACCGCCAGCGCGAAGGTACTGCCCAATGCCGCACCGCTCGCCGTCGCCTTGAGCGCGTTGCGCCGCGACAGGCCGTAGCTTTCCAGAGATATCGTGCGATCGCCGTCCATGCCCATGCCTCCCGAAGCTGAATGCCGGGCGAGCCTAGGACGCAGCCACAGGCCGCCACAATCACAATTAGGCGATGTGATCCAAAGCGAGATACTCCGGGCTCTGCATTTCCATCAGTCGAGACACGGTCCGCTCGAATTCGAACGAACCGTCGCCCGCGGGATAGAGCGACGCCGGCGGACCGGCCGCGGAGCAGATGAGCTTCACCTTCCTCTCGTAGAAGGTGTCGATCATGGTCACGAAGCGTGTGGCCTTGTCGCGACTGTCCGGCCCCATCTTCGGAATGTCGGCGACGATGATCGTATGGAAGTGATCGGCAATGCAGAGGAAGTCGGCGGCGCCCATCGGCTTGGCGCACCAGTCGAGGAAATGCGCCATGGCGACACCCGGCGCGGCGCGCGGCACCTCGACATCGCGCCCCTGCGTGCGCAACACGCGCGGCTCGCCATCGGCGCCGCCGCTCAGTGCGCGGAAGGCTTCGTCGAGCTTGGCGTTGGCCCAGGCGCCGAGCGGCGTCAGGTAGAGGTCGAACTCGCGCATGCGGCCCATGCGGTAATCCTGCGCGCCGCCCAGTTCGAGAACCTCCAGGCGCTGCTTCAGCAGTTCGATGAACGGCAGGAAGCGGTCGCGCTGCAGTCCGTTCTTGTAGAGATCGTCGGGCGCGCGGTTCGACGTGGCGATCACGGTGATGCCTTCCTCGAACAGCGTCTCGAACAGACGGCCGAGGATCATCGCGTCGGCGATATTGGTCACCTGGAATTCGTCGAAGCAGAGCAGCCGCGTCTCCGCGGCAATCTGCCTGGCGATCGGCACGATCGTATCGGCCTCCGGCGACGCGCCCCTGGCCGCCAACTCCTCGCGGCGGGTGTGCAGGCGCGTCTGCACTTCGAGCATGAATTCGTGGAAGTGGACACGACGCTTCTTCGTCACCGGCGCGTCGGCGAAGAAGAGATCCATCAACATCGACTTGCCGCGGCCGACCGGCCCCCAGATGTAGAGACCGTGCGGGCCCTCGGGCGGCTTGGGCGCGCTGACGAGCCCCAACCGGGCCAGCAGCCCCGCCGGCTTGGCGGGCTGGGCCGCCAGGGCGACGAGCTGGTCGTAGATTGCCTGCAGGCGCAGGACGACCTTCTCCTGCACGGGATCGGCATGGATCTCGCCGGCGGCGCGGCGTGCCGTGAGATTGGCAAGAGGCCCCTTCTTTGCAACCAGGGGGCCGGGCGAGGAGGTCGCGGAATCCATTGAACCGCATACCTAGCTCACCGCCGCTTCGCTGCCTATAAGGTGCGGCGATGAAGATTGCGTTCCTTGGCACTTCCGCATTTGCCGTGCCCGCTCTGCGAGCCCTGGTCGAGGCCGGACACGACGTGGCCGTCGTCTATACGAGAGCCCCCAAGCCTGCAGGCCGCGGCCAGCAGGAACGCAAGACGCCCGTTCACGAGCTTGCCGACCAGCTTGGCCTGACCGTGCATACACCGCGAAGTCTTCGGAGCGACGAGGAAGCGGCATCGTTCAAGGCGCTCGATCTCGACGCCGCCGTCGTCGTTTCCTACGGCCATATCCTGCCCAAGAGCTTCCTCGACGCGCCGGTGCTCGGTTGCATCAACATCCACGGCTCGTTGCTGCCGCGCTGGCGCGGCGCCGCGCCGATCCATCGCGCTATCCTGGCGGGCGACGCCGAGACGGGCGTCACCACCATGCGCATGGACGAGGGCCTCGACACCGGCCCGATGCTGCTGGCGGAAAGCACGCCGATTTCCGCAGCCGACACGGCCGAGAGCGTGCACGACCGGCTGGCCGAGCTGGGCGCCCGCCTGATCGTCTCGACGCTCGACGGGTTGATGCGCAAGAGCATCGACGCCGTGGCACAGCCCGAGGAAGGCGTCACCTATGCCCACAAGCTCGGCAAGGAGGAAGGCGTGCTCGACTGGCGCCGGCCGGCAGCCGAGATCGAACGCAAGGTGCGCGCCTTCCATCCCTGGCCCGGCACGTCGTTCGAAGCCCCGAAGGACAAGGGAGTCGAGCGCATCAAGGTGCTGGAGGCGACCCTTACGCTGGCCGGCGGCACGCCAGGCACGGTCAGCATCGCGCGCGATGGCTTTCCCGTCGTGGCCTGCGGCGTGGGCGGACTCAAGCTCCTGAAGCTGCAACGCCCCGGCAAGTCGGCACAGTCCGCCGATGCCTTTCTGCGCGGCTTCGCCCTCGGCGCTGGAACGGTGCTGGCGTCGCCTGCAGTCGTACGCCTGCCGACCTGACGCCGTGCCGCGCTACAAGCTCACCATCGAATATGACGGCGAGCCCTTCGTCGGCTGGCAACGCCAGGACAACGGCCTTTCTGTACAGGGCGTTCTCGAAGATGCCGTCTTCGCCTTCTGCGGCGAACGTGCGGCCGTCGTTGGCGCCGGCCGCACCGATGCCGGGGTCCATGCCCGCGGCCAGGTGGCCCATATCGACCTCACCGACGAGAAACCCACCGAGACCATACGGTCCGCTCTCAACTTTCATCTGAAGCCCCATCCGGTCGCCGTCGTACGGGCCGAGCCTGCAGCGGCCGACTTCCACGCGCGCTTCTCGGCGACCTGGCGACGCTACCGCTATCGCATCCTCAATCGCCGTGCACCGCCCGCTCTCGATCGCGGCCAGCTCTGGCATGTTCCGGTACCGCTCGATGCCGAAGCGATGGCCGATGCGGCATCGGTGCTGCTGGGCCACCACGACTTCAACAGCTTTCGCTCGACGTCCTGTCAGGCGGCATCGGCCCTGAAGACCCTCGATCTGCTCACGGTCAATCGCAACGGCGACGAGATCACGCTCGACGTCGGCGCCCGCTCCTTCCTGCACAATCAGGTACGCATTCTGGCCGGTACGCTGCAGCTCGTGGGTCGCGGCCAATGGAGCCGCCGTGACGTCGAAGAGGCGCTGGCTGCCCGCGACCGCACGCGCGCCGGTCCGACGGCGCCGCCTCAGGGCCTCTGCTTCATGGAGGTGCGCTACGACCTAGGCGCCAATCGCCGGAACGATCCCGAGGAAACGGTCGACGATCACTGAGAGGAAGCGCGACGGCACCCAGTTGACCAGCAGCAGCATGAACGACTGCAGCCAGCTCGCCTTCAGGACCGACCGCGTCACCGCGAGAAACCAGTAGAAGAGCAGGCCATAGAGGCCGAGCTGGATCAGGATCGCGGCGGCCGTCGGCAGGATCGACGCCAGGATGACGGCAACCACGGCCACAACCATGAGCGGCAGGTTCACCCAATTGAGGGCAGAGATATAGCGCGGATACAGCCCGACCCAGTTCTGACGTCGGGCGATTTCGAAGAAGATGACGGGGAACAACAGCCAGTCGACGACATAGCGCAGCGCCTCGACACCGACGATCTCCCATCCCTCGGCCGTCGTCGTCACGTTCGAGTAGAGGATCGTCAGGACTATGGCGTAGAGCGGTGCCACCAGGATCATCACCAGGAACGAACGCAGGCAGCTCTCGGCCGTATTCTCGAAATAGGACGGCGCCGCAGGATCACGTTGCAGGAAGGCGAGCGCCCCCTGCATGCCGCGGGCGATTTCCCCGGCGCTCAGCACGATCCGCTCAGGCCGCGAAGTAGCGGTCGAGCACTGTTTCGTAGACGCGGGCCAGCGTCTTGAGGTCGGCGATAGCGCTCTTCTCGTCGACCTTGTGCATGCTCTCGCCGACCAGGCCGAATTCGAGAACCGGGCAATAGCTGCGGATAAAGCGTGCGTCCGACGTGCCGCCGGTGGTCGAAAGCTCGGCCTCGACACCCGCCACGTCGCGGATCGCGCCGGCGACGAGATCGCTGAGCGGACCCGGCGGCGTGTAGAACGACTCGCCCGATACCGAGACCTCGTACTCGATCGTGCCGTTGCCGCCGATCGCTGCGCTGGCGCGTTCGATGCGCTCCTGCAGGTGCGCCAGCAGCGTCTTGGAAGTCCAGAGATCGTTGAAGCGCGTGTTGAAACGGGCTCGCACGACGCCCGGCGCAATGTTGGTCGCCTTGTTGCCGACATCGACGGTGGTGAACTGCAGCGACGTCGGCTGGAAGTGCGTGCTGCCCTTGTCGATCGGCTCGCGCACCAGCGCCTCGATGATCGCCGACAGACGATGGACGGCGTTGTCGAGGCGCTCCGGATAGGCGACATGGCCCTGCACGCCGCGCACCGTCAGGTCGACCGTCATGCTGCCGCGACGGCCGATCTTCATCATATCGCCGAAACGCCTGGAACTCGTGGGCTCGCCGACCACGCAGGCATCGATGGTCTCGCCACGCTCGGCGAGGCGCTTCAGCATCTTCACGGTACCGTTGATCGCGGGCCCTTCCTCGTCGCCGGTGATCAGGAGGCTGATCGAGCCGCCGAAGTCGCGGCCGCGACGGCTGAGGAAACGCGCGGCGGCGTCCGTGAAGGCAGCAATCGCCCCCTTCATATCGGCCGCACCGCGGCCGAACAGATAGCCGTCCGACAGTTCGGCTGCGAAGGGGCCGATCGTCCACGAGGAGAGATCGCCCACCGGCACCACATCGGAATGGCCGGCAAAGCAGAAATGGCGGCCGCCCGTGCCGATCCTGGCATAGAGGTTGGCAACGTCGTCGGTGCCGGCCTGCGTGAAATCCATGCGCTCGCAGCGGAAACCCAGCGGCTCCAACGCGCACTCCAGAAGCTGCAATGCGCCCGCCTCCTTCGGCGTCACGCTTTCACAGCGGACCAGGGCGCGCGTCAGTTCGACGACATCGGTGACATTGGGAGCCAGGGTATCGGGCATGGCCGGACACTACATCCGCCCCCTTCCAAAGAGAAGTGTGCCCAAAAAGAGAAGAGCGCCGGCTCTGATCCGCCGGCGCTCAGTCATTTGAGAGGAAGATAGTCTTGCTTGCTTAATAGACTCAGGCCACCAGTCGGTCGGCCTCCATCAGGTTGACCGAGACGAGCTGGGACACGCCCTGCTCGGCCATGGTCACGCCGTAGAGGCGATCCATGCGCGCCATCGTGACGCGATGGTGGGTGATGATCAGGAAGCGCGTGTCGGTGCGGCCGGCGATGTCGTTCACCAGGCCGCAGAAGCGTTCCACGTTCAGATCGTCCAGCGGCGCGTCCACCTCGTCCAGCACGCAGATCGGCGCCGGGTTGGTCATGAACACCGCGAACAGCAACGACAGCGCCGTCAGTGCCTGCTCGCCGCCCGAAAGCAGCGACATAACCTGCAGCTTCTTGCCCGGCGGGCTGGCGTGGATCTCCAGGCCGGCTTCGAGCGGATCTTCCGACTCGGTCAGCCTGAGTTCGGCCTTGCCACCACCGAACAGCTTGGTGAAGAGCTGCTGGAAGTGGCCGCTGACCTGTTCGAAGGCGGCGAGGAAGCGCTCGCGGCCTTCGCGGTTGAGGCTCTGGATACCCTGGCGCAGGCGACCGATGGCGGCGACCAGATCGTCGCGTTCGGTCGTCATGCCGGTGATCTGCTGTTCGAGTTCGTTGGCCTCTTCTTCGGCCCGCAGGTTCACCGCGCCCATGGTCTCGCGCTCGTGCACCAGGCGTTCGAGCTTGTGCTCGGCCTTGTCGAGTTCGGGCAGCTCGTCCAGCGTCTGGACCTCGGCCAGCGCCAGCACGCCGTCGGGCTCGCAGCGCAGGCGCTCGACGATGCGCTCGACGACCGCCTCGCGATCCTTGGTCGCCTGCTCCATCAGGCCTTCGCGGCGCACGCGGCTCTCGCGTGCCTGACCCATCTCGGTCTCGGCCTGCCTCAGCGCCTTGTCCGCCTCGCCGAGCCGCGTCTCGCCGATGGCCAGCCGGTCGGCGGCTTCCTGACGATTGAACACGGCCTTCTCGATTTCGTCGGCCAGCGTCTCGCGCTTGGCTTCGATCTCGTCGGGCTTGGCGGACAGCTCGGCAATCGCCGCGGCCGTCTGTTCGCGACGGGCGTCGAGCTCGACGATCTGGCTGTCGGCATCCTCCAGGCGCTTGGTCCAGCCATCGTGATCCTGCGCGATCTGCCCCAGACGCTCGACCCGCATCGCCGATTCGCGCGCAAGGCGGCTGCACTGGGCTTCGGCCTCAACGAGAGCGGCACGCAGCTCGGCAATACGTGCGCGGAGCTGGCCGGCCTCGACGCGATCGGCCTGCCCGTCGGAGATCGACGACAGGCGCGCCTCGCGGAACGTACGGCGCATCTCGACGTCGGCGATGTCGCCGGTCACTTCGGTGCGGACCTGCTCGATGCCGTTCAGGCGCGTCCGAAGCTGGTCCGTGCGGCGCGCCACCTCGACGTGACGGTCGCGGGCCTGCGTGGCATTGCGCTCGGCCGCGGAGATCGCCGACTGCGAAGCCCGCTCGGCCGCGCGCGTCGCCTCGCCGGCTTCCTGTGCCTTGCGGCGCGATCCTTCGGCGATCTGACGCTCGTGCGCCCGTGCCTGCTCGACGCAGGTCTTCTCGGCATCGCGGGCGGCGGCAAGCCAGATCTTCTCGGCGTCGACGCGGGCCTGTTCGGCCGTCTGCTCGACCACCACCCCGTCGATCTGGAGACGGATCTCGGCCAGGCGATTGCGCTGGCTGAGACGTACGGCGGCGGTAGAGGGAGCGCCGGCCCGCATGGTGTAACCGTCCCAGCGCCAGACCGCGCCTTCGCGGCTGACGAGCTGCTGGCCGGGCTTGAGGCCGGCTTGCAGCTCAGCCCCCATGGCGTCGTCCGTCACGATGCCGATGAAGGCCAGGCGCCGGGCGAGTTCCGGCAGGGTCTGAACATGGGCGCCAAGCGGCGTCACGCCTTCCGGCAGCGCCGGCGCATCGGCCAGCGGATCGAGCGGCAGCCAGTGCACCGGCGCACCGCGATCCGACGAGGCTTCGAGTTCGTCGCCGAACGCAGCGCCCAGCGCCTTCTCGAAGCCCGGCTCGACGGTGAGCGCGTCGAGCAGCGGCGGCCAGAGCGAGTCGGCGGCCGACTTGAGCGCAGCGGCAACGCCCGCTTCCTCGGCGCGCAGCTTGGTCAGGCGCGCATTCGTCTTCTGCAGCGTTTCGACGGTGGCAGCGTGGCTGGCCTCGGCGGCCTGACGCTCGGCCGCGCGGGCGCGCTCCATGTCCAGGCGCTCGGCTTCGGCCTTGGCGACCGCGGTGCGGGCCGCCTCGGATTCGTAGCGCTCGGCTTCGCGGGCGGCTTCGATTGCTTCCTGGCCCTGGTAACGCGCTTCTTCCAAGGCCACGCGGGCGGCTTCGAGCGCTTCCTCGACCTCGGGCAGCGCCGGCAGGCTCGCCAGCTCGTTCTCGATCTGCTGCTGCTGCGTGGCGACCTCGTCGCGGCGCACGGTCAGGCGGCGTAGGCGATCCTGCAGCTCGGACAGTTCGCGGCCGACGCTCTGGCGCAGCGCCTCGTCGGCGGCAATCTGGCGGGTCAGCTGGTCGAGCTCGATCTCGGCGGCGCCGGTCTCGGCCTGAGCCGTGTCGCGCGCCTCCTGCGCGGCCTCGGCGCGCTCTTCCTCGCCGACCTGATCCTCTTCGAGTCGCGTACGCTGGGCATCGAGCTCGGCGATGGCCGCTTCGGCATCGCCCTTACGCCCCTGCTCGCGGGCAAGGTCCTGCTCGGTCTGCTGCAGGCGGGTTTCGGCTTCGAGCTGGGCGGCGGCCACACGTTCGGCTTCGGCCGTCAGCGCATCGTGCGCCACGCGCAAGCGCTGCAGGGCTGCGGCAGCGGCGGCTTCGTCGTTGCGCAGCGGCGGCAGCGCCGTAGCGGCCTCGGCCTGCGCCGTGGTGGCAAGGCCGACCAGACGCGTGAGATCGGCGACCTGCGCCTCGGCTTCCTTCAGCCGCTCGCCCGACTCGGCCAGTTCGCGCTCGGCATTGGCGAGCTTCAGCGCCAGCACGGAGGCTTCGGCACGGCGGATATGGTCGGAGAGATTGCGATAGCGGCTGGCCTGGCGTGCCTGGCGCTTCAGGCCCTTATGCTGCTCCTCGAGGGCCACCAGCACGTCCTGCACGCGGGCAAGATTCTGCTCCGCGGCGCGCAGGCGCAGCTCGGCCTCGTGGCGACGGGCATAGAGGCCGGTGATGCCGGCCGCCTCGTCGATGACCATGCGGCGGTCGGCCGGCTTGGCATTGATCAAAGTCCCGATACGGCCCTGGCTCACCAGCGCCGTCGAGCGCGAGCCCGTCGCGGCATCGGCGAACAGCGTCTGCACGTCGCGGGCCCGAATCTCACGGCCGTTCACCGAATAGGCTGACCCGTGGCCACGCTCGATGCGACGCACGACGTCGAGCTGGTCGGTATCGTTCACCAAGGCAGGCGCGGTGCGGGTCTTGTTGTCGAGCGACAGCATCACCTCGGCGATGTTGCGCGCCGGCCGCGTGCCAGCGCCCGCGAAGATGACGTCTTCCATCTCGCTGCCACGCATCTGCTTGGCAGAGGTCTCGCCCATGACCCACTTGAGCGCTTCGACGAGGTTCGACTTTCCGCAGCCGTTGGGCCCGACGATTCCGGTCATCCCGGGCTCGATCGCGAGCTCCGTCGGATCGACGAAGGACTTGAAGCCGGAAAGCCGGAGCTTGTCGAACTGGACCATCTACACCACGCCTGTCTGTTACTTACTTGGCAAGCTTGCTGAACACGCCGTCGAGATCCTCGACCGAGCGCGATCCGCGATAGGGCTGGCCGTTGATGAACAGGGTCGGCGTCGAGTTGACGCCCATCTGTTCGCCAGCCTTGTAGTCGTTGATCACGGCATTGCTCATCGCCTCGTTGGCGAGGCAGGCCTTGATTTCGTTCTCGCCGATGCCCGCGATGCGCAGCGGCTTGGCGAGTTCGGTCAGCGGGTCGGACGAGGCCAGCCATTGCGGCTGACCGCGGAAGATGATGTCGAGGACGCCGAAATAGCGGTCGTTGCCGGCGCATTCGGCGATCTGGGCAGCCTTGGCCGCCACCTGGTCGAGCGGGAAGTCGCGATAGACCAGCTTCACCTTGCCGGTATCGATCCACTTCTTCTTGATCTCGGGCAGGACCTGCGTGTGGAAATGCGCACAGTGCGAGCAGGTCAGCGACGCATATTCGATGACGGTGATCGGGGCCTTGGGGTCGCCCAGCACATGGTCGCCGGGCTGAACGGCCGCCAAAGCGGACGAATCCGGAGTCGCCACCGCGGCCACGGGCGCCGTGGCCGTGGTGGCAGGACGGGTGCCGAAATAAGCGCCAGCCGCAATCGCGGCCACCGCCACGACCCCGCCGGCGACGATCAAGATATTCCGCATTCCGTCTTCCTCTCCACTACATCTTGGGAATTACGCCTGTGGGGAGTCAAACGTTTACCGCCCCACCTGACGTAATATTGCTGCGATGGCGTCGGCACCGCCGGGATTGCCGTAGTTCTGCTCGTTAATGAACACCGTCGGGGTGAACCGAACCCCCAACATCTGGCCGGACTGCACGTCGTTGATGACTTTGTCCAAAAGCCGGTCGTTGGCGACGCAGGCCGCCGCCCCCTCGGGAGTCACCCCGAAATCCGCCAGCGCCGTCAGCAGTTCCGTCGCCGGATCGGGCGCGGTCATCCACTGTACCTGTGTGCGGAACAGCGTATCGACCGCATCGAAGAATTTGTCGGGACCGCTGCACTCGGCCAGCACGCTGGCCCGCGTGGCCACGCCATCGGAGGGGAAGTGGCGGTGGATCAGGCGCATCTTGCCGGTCTCGATCCACTCGCGGCGCAGCACCGGCATCACGGCGGCATTGAAGTTGGCGCAGTGCGGGCAGGTGAAGGAAGCATAGTCGATCAGGACGTTCGGCGCGTCGGGCTTGCCCAGCACATGGTCGTCCGGCAGCGGGTCGAGGAACTTCGCCGCCGATTGTGCCCGAAGGTCGTCGCCGAGGAAGAGCGCGCCCAGGCCACCGATCAACAGGCTGCGCCGGCCCGTCGTGATGCGCGCACCGAGCCGCGCCAAAGCGGCCCGCAGTTCAGGATCTTTCACGTCGGCAACCTTGTTTGCGATGTCGCGCTCGACGACAGCGTCGGGACGCTTGGCCTGGGGTTTGACCGGAGGGGCCGCGATCGTTCCCTGAACGAGGCGCAGTTCGTCGATCAGCCGGTGCCCGAAATAGGCATTCACGCGCTCCACGATCTGGCTGCTCTTGTGCTGGACCTCGAGCGCGGCGGCCCCGGATACTTTGAGGCGCAGCACCTTGCCACTACCGGATCGGCTGCTCCGGGCACCGCGGGCCGAGAGGAGAGCGTCCGGCCGGGTGACGCGCGCGAGGTCGGGACCGACGACGGCCGACCACTCCGCCTTCAGTCGTACGACCGACGCGTCCCGGCCTTTCGCCATGCCGGCCGTGAGCCTCTGGGCTAGCCCGCCGATCGCACGGAAGCCATTTTCCCGCATGGACCCTTTCAAACTCCGCTCCGTATGGTAGGCCACGCCCCGTTGCCTGACCATGACTCACGCCGACCGACTGCTCGCCTGGTATGATCGACATCGCCGCACCCTCCCCTGGCGCGCCCCGCCGGGAGAGCGCACGGCGCCTTACCGCGTCTGGCTGTCGGAAATCATGCTGCAGCAGACCACCGTCGCCACGGTGGGTGAATATTTCCGCCGCTTCGTCGAGCGCTGGCCCACGGTCGAAGCCCTGGCGGCAGCGCCTCTGGACGAGGTCCTGTCGGCCTGGGCAGGCCTCGGTTACTACGCACGCGCCCGTAACCTGCATGCCTGCGCGCAAGTCGTGGCCGAAACACACGGTGGCCGCTTCCCCGAAGACGAGGCAGGGCTCCGCGCCCTGCCCGGCATAGGCCCTTACACGGCGGCCGCAATCCAGGCGATCGCCTTCGACCGTCCCGCCTCCGCCGTCGACGGCAATGTCGAGCGCGTGATTGCCCGCCTCTACGTGCTGGAAACGCCGCTGCCCAACGTCAAGCCCGAGATCCACGAACGCGCCGCGACGCTCGTTCCCTCACAGCGCGCCGGCGACTATGCCCAGGCGATGATGGACCTCGGCGCGACGGTCTGCGTGCCGCGCGGGCCGCGCTGCGTCATCTGTCCGCTGCTCGCCGGCTGTCGGGCGAGCAGGCTCGGCATCGCCGAGGAACTGCCGCGCCGCGCGCCCAAGGCGGAGAAGCCCACGCGCCGCGGGCTCGCCTTCGTGCTGATGCGCAAGGACGGTGCGATCCTGCTGCGCAAGCGGCCGGCCAAGGGGCTGCTGGGCGGCATGGACGAGGTGCCGTCGAGCCCCTGGCGCGAAGGCAGGCTCGACGAAGACAAGGCCTTGGAGGATGCGCCCGTGCCGGCACGCTGGCAGGTGCTGGCCGGGTTGGTGCGCCACACCTTCACGCACTTCCACCTGGAACTCACCATCGCACGCGCCACATCGACGACGGGACGACTGGCCGAACGCGCTTTGCCCGGCTCGGTCTGGTGTCCGATCAACGCTCTCACCGAGCGCGCACTGCCGACTGTGATGCGCAAGGTGATCGCGCACGCCGTAAAGGACTAGAGACCCGCCCTCACCTGCTGGCGCAAATGATCGATCGGCCGCTTCGCGCCGGCAACATCGATATGCCAGAAGGTCCAGCCGTTGCAGGCCGGGGCGCCCTGCACCGCCGCGCCGACCTGATGGATCGAGCCACGATGCTCGCCGAGCGCATTGGCCGCCGAGAGGGTGCCGTCGGCGCGCACGCGCGCGTGCACGCGGCCGCTCTGGTCGCTCAGCACCGTGCCGGGCTGCAACAGCCCCGCCTCGATCAGCACGCCGAAGGGAATGCGCGGCTCGCTGCGCTTGCTGGGCTTGGGCGCCACATCCTCGCCGGCCAACGACTGGATCATGGCGATGCGCTTGCGCGCAATCGCGGCATAGTCGGGATCGCGCTCCAGGCCGATGAAGTGCCGGCCGAGGCGGCGCGCCACGGCGCCTGTCGTGCCGGTGCCGAAGAAAGGATCGAGGATGACGTCACCGGGATTGGACGCCGACATCAGGCAACGGAACAGCAGCGACTCGGGCTTCTGCGTCGGATGCGCCTTCTTGCCGTCCTCGCCCTTCAACCGCTCGCCGCCGGTGCACAGCGGCAACAGCCAGTCGGAGCGCATCTGGATGCCCTCGTTCAGCTCCTTCATCGATTCGTAGTTGAAGGTGTAGCGCTTGGCCCGCTTGTCGCGCGCCGCCCAGATCAGCGTCTCGTGCGCGTTGGTGAACCGCTTGCCGCGGAAGTTCGGCATCGGGTTCGACTTGCGCCACACGATGTCGTTCAGCAGCCAAAAGCCGAGATCCTGCAGCGCCGTGCCGATGCGGAAGATGTTGTGATAGCTGCCGATCACCCAGAGCGTGCCCTCGGGCTTCAGCACACGCCGCGCAGCCGCGAGCCAGCCGCGCGTGAACTGGTCGTAGCGCGCGAAATCCTCGAACTTGTCCCAATCGTCGTCGACGGCATCGACCTTGCTGTTGTCGGGACGCAGCAGGTCGCCGCCCAACTGGAGATTGTAGGGCGGGTCCGCGAAAACCATGTCGACGGAAGCTTCGGGCAGGCTGCGCATCAACTCGATGCAGTCGCCGACCAACACTCGATCCAACTTATCCCCGTTCATCTGTGGAAAATGAATCCACAGAGACCAGGGGTCAAGAAGTCAATTGATTCAAGCATTTAGACACTAGATCGAGTCTTTGCCCGATGCTTCACCCACCAGCCCTAGCGAGGTCTCGATAGCCCTCGGGCGATCATGCCTGACATCTTCTCCTTCTCAGACGGCACTCGGGCGGAGAGGGAAACATGATCGTCGATTGCCACGCCCATGTGTTCACCCACTGGATCGGCGCCTGCGGACATCCGACGCGCGACATCCACAGGCGCTACCTGCAGCGGGTCGTCACCAGAACGGTCGCACCAACTTTCCGACTCCGCGATGGCGCACGCGCCGATACGAAGGCCCTGTTCTGTGTCGGAGACGAAGGGTGGACCGGCCTCGCCGACGTCGACTTCCGTGTCGGCCGTTTTGGACAGCTCGAATTCACCCACGATGGGGAGGACTACGCCATCCAGTACATGCCCGCAGGCATGCAGGAGCTGACCGCGCCGCCGGAACTCATGCTGGCCCAGATGATGAATGCCGGTGTCGATCACTGCCTCCTGCAGGCAGGCGGCGGCTATGGCGCGATGACCGAAATGAACGCCTTCGCCGAGCGGCAGTTTCCCGGGAAGATGACCGGCCTGATGCATGTCGACGAGGCAATGGCAGGGCAGCCCGAGCAGCTCGCCGAGATCGACCATGCCTTCGACGTGCTGAAGCTGCGCGGCCTCTACTTCAATGTCGATTCACTCAGCCGCCACGGTTTTCCCTGGTCGCTCGACGCGCCGCAGATGGAGGCGCTTTGGAGCAAGATCGAAAAGTTGGGAATCGTGCTGTGCCTCGAACTCGGCGCCGGCCCGAGCTACGACATGGCAGGCTACATGGCGCACGTCGCAGCCTTTGGCCGGGTGATCGAACGATACACCGACCTGCACGTACACTTGGCGATGAGTCCGCCCGTCGCCTACTTCGCCAGGAATGGCCGGTACGAGTTTCCCGAAGAACTCCTGCGCGTCTATCGCCACGAGCCACTGGCGCTGGAAGTGGTCTTTCCGATCAGCTATGGCGGGATCTGGGACTATCCCTACCCGGAAGCGCAGACGCTGATTGCGGACATGCGCGATCGGCTTGGCGCCGACCGGCTCGTCTGGGGTTCCGACATGCCGAACGTCGAACGGTTCTGCACGTACAGGCAGTCGCTCGACTACATCAGGCGATACTGCCCATTTCTCAGCGCGCGCGAGAAAGACCTGATTCTCGGCGAGACTTGTGCAGCCTTCTACAAGATCGGCAAGGCAGGCACCTGATCACAGGCGCCCTTCCTCAACGGATGGGCGGGGCGTATTGCAGGCCGCCCTGGGTCCATAGCGCATTCTGACCGCGCTCGACCTTGAGGGCCGAGTCCTTGCCGATATTGCGGTCGAAGCTCTCGCCGTAGTTCCCGACCTGCTTGACGATGTTGTAGACCCACTTCTCGTCGACGCCGAGCGCCTTGCCCATGCCCGGGGTGACGCCGAGGATGCGCTTGATGCTGGGGTTCTCGCTCTTCAGCATCTCGTCGACGTTCTTCGACGTGATGCCGTACTCCTCGGCTTCGATCATGGCGTACTGTGCCCAGCGCACGATGTCGGCGAACTGATTGTCGCCGTGGCGCACGACCGGGCCCAGCGGTTCCTTGGAGATGATCTCCGGCAGGACGACATAGTCGTCGGGATTGGGCGCGTTGGCCGCACGCGTGGCATAGAGCCGGGCCTGGTCGCCGGAGTAAGCGTCGCACCGGCCACTGAAGAAGGCCGCCCGGCTCTGGTCGGGATCCTCGAAGAGCACCGGCCTGAAGGTCATCTTGTTGGTGCGGAAATAGTCGGCGATGTTCAGCTCGGAGGTGCTGCCCGACAGCACGCAGATCGAGGCGCCGTTCAGCTCCTTGGCGCTCTTCACGCCGAGCTTCTTCGGCACCATGAAGCCCTGGCCGTCGTAGTAGGTGATGCCCACGAAATCGAGGCCGAGCGCGCTGTCGCGTGTCAGGGTCCAGGTCGAGTTGTTCGACAACAAGTCGACCTCGCCCGACTGCAGCGCCGTAAAGCGTTGCTGCCCCGAGAGCGGCACGTACTTCACTTTCTCCGAGTCGCCGAAGATCGCGGCCGAAACGGCACGACAGATGTCGACGTTCATGCCGGTCCACTTGCCCTGGCTGTCGACCACCATGAAACCGGCAATGCCGCCCACCGCCAC
>WBZX01000110.1_pt2 | contig 63319 bp, 50 predicted proteins | sample 5204211 | NCBI WGS metagenome assembly WBZX01 (sample SAMN12344362, study PRJNA552823) | activated sludge metagenome | biome: Activated sludge suspended growth; feature: Nitrification reactor; material: Wastewater; isolation source: activated sludge from nitrification reactor of wastewater...
GCGGGGTGGCGACGGTTGATCTGGAGACCTCAACGGGTGACGGGCGCAGCAGTGATCAGGCCCTGTCGGTGGCCCAGGTCGTGTTCACCCTCACCTCACGTCCCGGCATCGGCCGCGTGGCTTTCACCCTCGATGGCGAACCGGTGGAGGTCCCCGATGGCAGCGGCGCTCTCACCGGTGACCCAGTGGCCCGGGAGGACTACCAGGACCTGTCCCCACTTGGGTGACGGTGGCTTGTCGCCTCAGCGGTAGCCCTGCGCTATGTGGGTCAGCCACCACTCGGGAGCGGCATTGGTGAGCGTGCTCAGGTCGAAGTAGTCCCACCACCTGACGATCCGACCATCTCTCACCTGCACCACAGATGTGAACGGAAGCGTTACCGACACGTCTGGTTCCCAGACCCAGGTCTCGGCGTGCTCGGTCACCACGGTGTCCCCTGATGCCACCGACGGACCGTCGTGGAGCTGGTACGCGTGCAGGGGACCGAGGCCTAGCCGCAACCGTGCTGCCGTCTCGACGGGGCCCACGGCCCCAGGGTCGAGGTCCTTAACCGCCACGTCTACGTAGTGGCCATCGTCGGCCATTAGCGCTCCGACCGCGTCGAAGTCGCGTCGAGCCAGCGCGTCCCAGAGTTGTCCGACGACGGCAACCGCATCGGAACTGGCTTCGAGGGTCTGAGCCCCGGTGGCGACCGGCGTAGCCGAGCTGGTGACCGGTGAGGGCGCCTCATTCTTGGTGGGTACCGGGATGGGAGTGACGGGTCCGCCGCCTCGTTGCACCTCCACCGATTCCCCGGCGGTGGGAACCCAGGCATCCCACCCGAGTTCGTTGGAGACACGTTGGCGCATGGTGTCGGCCGCGCTGGCCTCACCGTGCACGATGCTCACCATCGACGGGGCCGACGGTGCGGCTCCGAGCCAGGCCATCAGGCCGTCGGCATCGGCGTGAGCCGACACGCTCTCCAACGACACCACATCGGCGCGGATCGGAATGGTCTGGCCGTAGATGCGAAGGCTTCGGGCGCCACGGTGGAGCTGGTCACCGCGCGTGCCGGCGGCCTGGAACCCTGCCAACAAGATGGTGCTTCGATGGTCTCGGCCCACCTGCATCAAGTGGTGGAGCACTCGCCCGCCGGTGAGCATCCCGCTGGCCGAGAGCACCACCATCGGCCCGGCCCGGCTGGTCAGGTCCATCGACTCCTGCACGGTACGGACCAGCTTCACAGACCGGGACATGGCATCTAGTTGGGCTTGGACGAGCCGGTGGTCCTCGGGTGCGGACATGAAGATCCGGGTGGCATCCACGGCCATGGGGCTGTTCAGGAACATCGGGATGTCGGGGATCCGACCCTCGGACTTGAGCGTGGTGATCAGATGGATCATTAGCTGGGCACGACCGACGGCGAACACCGGGATGAGAACCGTCCCACCTCGTTTGGCGGTACGACTGATGACCTCGGCCAGGACGTCGGCTGGACCCTCGTCGGGGTGCTGGCGATTGCCGTAGGTGGACTCGACCACGATGTGGTCAGCGGCGGGGGGCGGGTCGGGGGGAAGCATGATCTGGTCGTCGTCTCGACCGAGATCACCGCTGAACAGCACGGAGCGGTTTCCGTCGTGGAGGTGAACCGAGGCGGCTCCCAAGATGTGGCCCGCCCGACTGAAATGGCCGGTCAAGCCCGGTGCCGGTTCGAACGGTGAGTTGAAGTCGTGAGGCTGGAGGTGATCCAGTGCCCGTTCGGCATCCTCACTGGTGAACAGAGGCAGGGCTGGATCGTGTCGGGTGGAGCGGTGCTTGTTGGCGTACCTGGCGTCCTCTTCTTGGAGGTGAGCGGTGTCGGGCAGGAGTATCCCGGCCAAAGCCGCTGAGGAGTGGGTGCACCAAATGCGTCCGTCGAAACCGTCACGTACCAATCCCGGCAGGTAGCCGCTGTGGTCGACGTGTGCGTGGGTCAGGATCACCGCGTCGAGTGAGGCCGGATCGACCGGGAACTTCTCCCAGTTGAGCAGTCGGAGCCGCTTGATCCCCTGGAACAAGCCGCAGTCGACCAGGACCCGCGCTCGGTCGGTTTCCACCACGAAGCGTGACCCGGTGACGGTCTCGGCCGCACCCCAGAACGTGATCTTCATTTGACCCTCCATCGGCCCTCCACCCAAATGGGCGTGATCGGGATCATGCCCGAAACCGGGACGGTCTCTGGTCTCCGGACCCTTAGCCTGGATCCACCGAAAGGCGGAGCCTTCCGGCGGAGTTCGGTCGCCGGCCTGACGGCCGTCGCCTTCGCTGCTACGACCGGTAAAGCCGATCTCCGCAGGTCGGGGGCTCCGCCGCAAGGGGCTCTGCCCCCGAACCCCCGCCCAGCCTTCGCGTTCGGGATCATCAGACAGCCGAACACCAGCGGTGGCCGCCCAGAGAACCGGCTTTGCCGGAGTGGCCAGGGAGAATCGAGCACAAGCCAAGTCCGATCGGTGGATCCAGGCTTTAGCAGTGGGTGTCGGCCAAATAGAGGGCCTCGTCTATCACCGAAATCCCGTGACGCAGGTCGGCCTCGCTGGTGATGAGCGGCGGGGCGACATGGATCCGGTTGAAGTGGGAGAACACCAGAAGTCCCCTGGCTTTGCACGCCGCGACCACCTCTGCCACCGGAGCCGCCGACGCACCCGAGGCGTTGAACGGAACCAGCGGCTCACGGGTGGCACGGTCCTTCACCAACTCGATGGCCCAGAAGAACCCGAGCCCTCGGACATCACCCACCGATGGGTGGCGATCGGAGAGCTCCTGCAATGCCGGACCCAGCATGGCCTCGCCCACGGAGCGGACCCTGTCGACGATCCCTTCCTTTTCGAAGATCGAGATGCTGGCCACCGCGCTGGCACAAGCCAAGACATGGCCCGAGTAGGTGAGCCCACCGGGGAAGGGCCGGTCGTCGAAGGTGGCTGCGATGGAGCGGGAGATGATCACCCCCCCGAGGGGTAGGTAGCCGCTGTTCACACCCTTGGCGAAACAGATCAGGTCGGGGACGACCCCCCACCGATCCACCGAGAACCATTCGCCGCATCGACCGAACCCGGCCATCACCTCGTCAGCGATGAACACGATCCCGTGTTCGTCGCAGATCTCCCGAACCCCGGCCAGATAGCCCGGCGGTGGGACCAAGATGCCGTTGGTGCCCACCACCGGTTCGAGGATCACGGCCGCCACCGTATGGGGACCTTCCACCATCAACGTGTCGGCCAGGTGGGCCAAGGCCCGCTCGGTTTCCTCGGACTCGGAGCTGGAGTGGAACGCCGAGCGGTATGGGTACGGTCCCCAGAAGTGGACGACACCGGGTATGCCGGGTTCGTTGGGCCAGCGGCGAGGATCACCGGTGAGGGTGATGGCACCGCCCGTGGCTCCGTGATAGCTGCGATAGGTGGCGAGCACCTTGTGGCGACCGGTGTGCAGGCGAGCCATGCGGATGGCGTTCTCGTTGGCTTCGGCGCCGCCGTTGGTGAAGAAGACGGAGTCGAGGTCTCCTGGGGCCTTGCCTGCGATCAGACGGGCGGCTTCGCTACGAGCCGGGTTGGCATGTATGGGAGCGGCAGTGGTGAGGATGTCGGTCTGGGCGTGGATGGCGGCCAGCAGGTCGGGGTGCTGGTGGCCGATGTTCACGTTCATCAGCTGACTGGAGAAGTCGAGGAAGCGACGCCCGGTCTCGTCCCACACCCACGCTCCCTCGCCACCGGCTATGACCAAGGGGTCGAGGTGGGCTTGAGCTGACCACGAGTGGAAGACGTGAGCCTGATCATCTCGGTAGGCCTGGCTGCGTTCGGGGCCGGGGTCAGAACTCATGGCTGGATCGTATGGGGCTGGGTGTGAGGGTGGGGCCGCCTAGCCGCCGGACCGGGTGGTGGGTGGAGATCCTCGGGGTCTCGTGGTCGATGAGGTCGTGGTGGTGCTGGTGGCTGCCGCGGCTCGGGCGGCGGCCTCGGTCAGCTTGCGCTCATCGAGCAGGGATCCGACCACTGGAGCGACCATGCGACTGGCTCCGGCCAGCGTGGGGTGGACACCGTCTGCTTCGCGCACCTTGACGTCGCTACCGTCGGGTCCCTTCAGGTAGATGGTGTACTCGCCGTCGGGCGAGAGGATCGGACGGGTATCCACGTAGCGAGCCCAGGGTCGGGCGGCGATCTCGGCCTTGACCGCGGCTGACTGGGCCGGTGCGACCTTCTCGATGTTGGCGCGGGTGGTCAGCGGCATCCCGATCCAGTACACGGTCCGATTGGGTCCTTCCACCGCGTTGAGGACCTGGGCGACCCGTCGCTGGTACTCCAGCTTCCATTCCGGTGATCCCATGGCCACCCGCCCCTGAGCGGTATCGATGTCCTGGGAGTCGTTGCCGCCGAAACCCAAGATCACGACCTCAGGATCGTGCTGGGCCATATCGGCCTTCAATTGAGCCGGCCAGTTCAAGACGTCCGGTCGAGCCAAACCGGTGCCCACCGCCCAATCCTCGGTGATCTCGATGGGGTATCCGTTGAGATCCTTGACCAGGGCCGGACCGATGAACCCCATCAGAGAGTCTCCCGCCACCAGTATCCGCAACGGATGGTCCTCGGTAGGGACACGAAAATCGGGTGGACTCGTCGTGGTGGTGACGGCATCACCCTGGCCGGAACCGGCGATCTGCACGTTCTCGGTTGATTCCGCCGGTGGGGGATCCTCGTTGTCCACGGCGCCGGCGAGCCACGCCCGGGGTCGGTCCAGCATCAGGTTCCCACTGGTGAACTCGAGCACCCCGGTGACTCGCATCGCCCACGTCCGCTGCCAGCCGAACGGCTGGGTCCGGGCGGTGTAGGCGAGTCGGTCGGCGTTGAGCAGCGACGCTGCCAGCAGCGCTACCACCATCACCACCAGGGCCTTTCCGGCCGGGACCCGAAGCCGCGGCGTCGTCTCACCTGGGAACACGCCGCCGTGATCGTGAGCGTGATCGACGTCGTGGGGACCTTCGGACCCGAAGTCCTCGTGCTCTGGCGGTAGGCCGATCTCGGTGGGGCGGGGCATCAGAATGCGAAGTAGATGAACGGGGCCACGCCGGTGGGGCTGAGGGCGCTGGTGAACATGACGAAGGCGGCGAGCAGAAGGCCCTGTTGCCAGGCCTCCAGCCGGGAGAAGGCGGCTTGAGCCCGGCCGACCGAGTCACTGGGCACGAACTGGGTGGCAAGGAATACGGCGATGGTGGCCACCACCATCAGGTTGACCCCTTGACCCGTGCCGAGGCTGAACAACCGAGCCAGGACGTCGAAGGCTTCGGACAGTGTTGGAGCTCGGAAGAAGACCCACCCCAGGCAGACGACGTGGAAGGTGAGGATTCGTCCCGTCCATGCCTTGCGAGTGGGGGAGGCCGGTGGTCGAGTCGCCTGCCAGGTGCGGAGTCGATCGATCACCGCCACCGCCTCGTTTCCGGAGCGTCCGAGCCCGGGGTCGTCGGGCGTGGACTCATCTCCGAATCCGGGCAGTCCGGTGGTGTCGGTGTCATTGTCGTCGTCGCGGCTGGTTGTGAACCCGCTGGGTGGGTCGTGTGGCGCAGGGACCGGCCGTGATGACCACCATCGCTCGACGGCCAGATACCCACCGTGCAGCGCCCCCCACACCACGAACGTCCAGGCCGCGCCGTGCCACAAACCGCCGATCAACATGGTGAGGAACAGGTTGAGGTACGCCCGCCGATGGCCCCGCTGGCTACCACCCAAGGGTATGTACAGGTAGTCACGCAGCCACCGCGACAGGGTCATGTGCCAACGTCGCCAGAAGTCCTGGAGACTGGTCGCGGTGTATGGGGCGTCGAAGTTCTGTGGGAAGCGGAAACCGAGCAGCAACGCCAGGCCGATGGCCATGTCGGTGTATCCGGAGAAGTCACAGTAGATCTGGATCGCGTAGCCGTAGATGCCGAGCAGCGTGTCCACCGCCTGGTGCTGAGACGGGATCCGGAACACCGGATCGACGATGGCGCTGGCCAGGTAGCTGGACACCACCACCTTCTTGAACAGCCCCACCGCGATGAGCCAGAAGGCCAGCCCGGTGTCGACCTGTCGGGCATCTCGGGGGGTGCGGAGCTGGGGTAGGAACTCCGCGGCCCGAACGATGGGCCCTGCCACCAGGTGCGGGAAGAACGAGAGGTAGACCGCGAAGTCCAGTAGCGGCGACGGCTCGATCCGACGCCGGTAGGTGTCGATCAGGTAGCTCAAGGCCTGAAAGGTGAAGAAGCTGATCCCCACCGGAGGGATCACCGAGCCGGCGGGTAGATCGATGTCGATGCCCAGCGGGGCGAAGATGCTCGAAGCGCTCTCGATGAAGAAGCCCTTGTACTTGAACCAGGCCAGAAGCCCAAGGTTGGCTGTCACCCCCCCAACCAGTACGAACCGGCGAGCTCGTTCTTCGGCGGTGGCGTGGAGCCGGGCGGTGAGCAACTGGTTGACCACCGTCGAGCCGGCCAGGACCGCAACGAAGTGCCAGTCGTACGCGCCGTAGAACACGTAGGAGGCGACCAGCATGAACACGTTCCACCGGACCAGGCCGGCCAGGTCCAGCCAGCGGACCACCGCCAGGCCACCCAAGCCCAGGGCTGCAAGCCACCCGAGGGCGGTCAGGAACGTGGGGCCATCCCAGGGAGCCAACGGCCCTAGCACCGCGGCCAGGGCCAGCAGGGCGGCGGGAACCATCCAAGGCTGGTCCTCGTCTCGGGAAACCAGCGCTCGACCCCGGCTGGGCAGGGGCATGAGCAGCCAACTCGCGGGCATGACCACGACGAAGAAGATGGCGAAGCGGATGGTGGGGAACAGCACGTGAGGGCTCTCAGAGTGAGGCCGCCCCACGCGGGCCCGGCCGTGGGTGGAGTCTCGCGCGCAACCGCGACCGACGCCGGAGTCGGAACTAATCCATGCCGACGGGGTCGCCGACGCGCACGACCCCGGCGGTCATCACCGAGCAGTAGAGGCCCAGGCGGTTCTCGTTCAGGTCGACCAGGGCCCGGAAGAGATCGGGGGCGCGGTCCAAACCATGTTGGGCGCGCATGGGCATGGCGCAGCGCAGTGTGCGGTCATCGGGAACCAGGACGCAGTCGCCGATTCGCAGGCGATTCCCGACCCAGGAGTCTTCGATGAAACCTTCGCCGTCGACCTCCAGGACCAAGTTGGGTCGGAACCTCCGGACGTCCCAGTCCAGGTCGGGTCGAGCCGCTCTGCCGGCCGCCAGCGAGGCGGTGGTCAGAAGGTGAACGTGAGCCACATCCAGGAACGTCCCGCTCGGGGTGGGCACGTCGACGGTTCGACGGTCCGGCCCCGCGGGACCGAATGTCATCTGGTAGCTGACCGGCCCAGAGTCGATCGGACGAGCCAGGCGCACCTCCCGCCCCAGCCATTGGCTCAGAACCAGGTCGGTGGACGGATCGTCGATCGGTTGGTTGGTGCCGTCGGGAAGCACCACGGTGTCGATGGTGGCGCGTGCCTCCAGCAGATGTCGTACGGCCTTGGCGCTGAGGAGATGCCCGGTGGCCTGGTCGATCAGGCCGAAGCTTCGGTCACCTTCGATGCCGTCAGGACCCAACACCAGGTGGCTGGTCTGTTCACCTTGGAACGACTTGACCGGGTACCGCCAGCACTGCTTCACCGTTGCGACCTCGACCATCGCTTCACTCATAGTCGATTTCTCCTTGGTGTTGGGAGACACCGGCCTCGCTGTGGTGCCGGGTGACGTCAGCCTGATCGCGTCCTATCGTTTCCACAGGAGCAGAAACCGCTAGGAGGCAGCGATGAACAGATCGACGCTGGTGCGGGGGTCACTTGTCGCCATGGCGGCGGCGCTGGCGGCCTTAGGCCTGACTGGATGCCCTGGGCCGGCAACGCTCACCGTCTCCGAGCACCTCACCGGCTTGAGCCGCCCCTGGGACCTGGCATTCCTGCCGGACGGGTCCTTGCTGTTCACCCAACGGACCGGTCAGATTCGACTGCGCAAAAACGACGGTTCGGTGGTCACCTTGGCCACCCCAGCCGATGTCGTGGTGGCTGGCGAGGGTGGGATGCTCGGCGTGGCGGTGGATCCCGATTTCACCAGCAATCGACGGATATACACCTGCTTCAACTCCAACCTGTCGGGGACTAACGATGTCCGACTGGTCCGCTGGAAGATCAACGACCAGGCGACGGGGCTGGGCGAGCGGAGCGACCTGGTAACCGCTATCCCGGCTGCCGCCAACGGCCGTCACTCCGGATGCCGCCCGCGGTTTGGGCCCGATGGCTACATATGGATGGGTACCGGTGACGCGGCCATGCCCGCCAACCCTCAGGATCCGGCCTCGCTGGGCGGAAAGGTCCTGCGGATCACCACGGCTGGGGGAGGTGCCCCGGGGAATCCCGGCGGTGTCCTGGATCCGAGGATCTACACCTACGGCCACCGCAACGTCCAGGGGGTTGCCTTCGACGATGCCGGCCAGCCCTGGTCGGTAGAGCACGGCACCGATCGAGATGACGAGTTGAACAAGCTCGTCGCCGGAGGAAACTACGGCTGGGACCCTCGTCCGCTGTCCGGCCCCATGTTCTACGACGAGTCCAGGCCCATGACGGACCCGGTCCGACACCCCGGCGCCATCGCGGCTGTGTGGTCATCGGGCAACCCCACCATCGCGCCGTCCGGTGCCACCTTCATCCCGGTGGGAGCTCATGCCTGGAAGGGATGGCAGGACGATCTGGCCATGGCTGTGCTCAAGGACCAGCACCTTCGGATCATCACATTCAACACGAACAGGGATGCCGTCGATGAGCAACTGGTGCGGGTCACGGGGTACGGCCGACTGCGTTCGGCAGTGATGGGCCCCGACGGGAACCTCTACATCGCCACTGACTCCAACTCGGGTCGGATTCTCAAGGTGACCCCTTCGGATTGACCATTCGGACATCGCAATCGCGCGGTAGGCGCCACGAACTGCTCGCCTTCGGGCCATGCTGGGTGGGTGGGCATCGGTAGCGACCCTCATGTCGACCGGTCTGTCGAGTGGCACCGGACAGCCTTGGACGAGACATCGTGGGTCGATGTGGCTCGGGGCTGGATGGACGGGGCCGACGATCTGTGCGCTCAGCTTCTGTCCGACGTCGATTGGAGGACGTCACGGCTGTTCCGGTACGACCACCTCGTGGAGGAGAAGCGGCTCGGATCATTCTGGGCCCGCGGGTCCGGTCGACCGGTCCCGCACCCGGCCCTGGCCGAGGCCACCCGAGTCCTCCAACACCACTACGGGGTGACCTTCGACGGTTTCGGAATGATCCAGTACCGAGACGGCTCCGACGGCCAAGGCTTCCACCGAGACACCGACATGCGCTGGCTTGACGACACGCTCATCGCGGTGTTGTCACTCGGCGCCCAAAGGCCGTGGCTGCTTCGCCCGAGTCGAGGTCGCGGGGACCGAACCGGTGATGGTGACCTGGACCTGGCACCGGCTTCGGGCGACCTGTTGGTCCTGGGTGGCCGGGCTCAGGCCGATTGGCTGCACTCCGTCGCCTACCAGCCCGGGCGACGGCTCGATCCCAGGGTGTCGATCCAGTGGCGGTGGGCCAGGCGCAGTGGTCGCCCCTACGTGGGATCGGGCTACGGCGCCCCCCGCACCTTCGGTCAGCGGGTGAACCGAGCTCGCTGACGCTTCGGGTGAACCGACCCGGCCGCCCGGCATCGGTGCGACCACCCTCGCAGCGACCCCACCTGGCCGGGGCCATGGCGTCGGTGCTCGTCCCCCGGTGAGTGACCGATGGTGCCGAGCTGAGTCTCAGATGCGGCGGAGGCGGACCTTGGTGACCCGGTGGTCGGCGCCCTTGTGGAGCACGACTCCGGCGCGGTCGCGGGTGGGCTCGATGTTGGCCACCAGGTTGGCCTCGTTGATGTCGCGCCAGATCTCCAGGGCTGTCTCGGTGGCCTGGTCATCGGTTAGCTCGGCATATCGAGCGAAGTAGGAATCAGGTTGACGGAAGACCGTGGCCCTCAAGGCCAGGAACCGCTCCACATACCACTGGCGCACGTCGGCAACCTCGGCGTCCACGTAGATGGACGTGTCGAAGTAGTCGGACACGAAGGTGGTGGTACCACTTCCGACCTGGAGCACGTTTAGCCCTTCCACGATCACGATGTCGGGCTGGCGTACGACCACATCGTGTTCAGGGGGCTGAACGTCGTAGCCGAGGTGGGAGTAGGTCGGGGCCCGAACCCCGGACACTCCCGACTTCACGTCGTGGAGGAACTCGAGGAGCCGACGAACGTCGTAGCTCTCGGGGAAGCCTTTGCGGGTCAGAAGACCCCGTCGGGCCAGTTCCTCGTTGGGGTAGAGGAAGCCATCGGTGGTCACCAGATCGACTCGGGGATGGTCGGGCCATCGAGCCAGGAGAGCTTGGAGGACCCGGCTGGTGGTGCTCTTGCCGACGGCCACGCTTCCGGCCACCCCGATGATGTAGGGGACCGCCTCCTTCTCGCGGCCGAGGAACTCCGCCATGGCGGCTTGGCGAGACCGGCGGGCCGCCACGTGGAGGTTCACGAATCGCGACAGGGGAAGGTAGACCGACTCCACCTCCTCCAGGTCGAGCCGCTCGTTCAAGCCCCTTAGCTCGTCCAGGTCGGCGGCACCGAGCGTCAACGGGGTTGCCTCCCGTCGAGCCCGCCACTGGTCTCGGGAGAAGGTCTCGTACAGGGCGGTGTCCACCGGGTGGGCAGGCTAATTGACCCACAACCGATCCCGGTCAAAGCCTGTGGGCCGGGCATCATCTTCGGTCGGGCAGGCCGACCGGGCGTCATCGCTCCGGTGAGGTCTGGTTTCGGGAACGATCTGGGTCAGGTCGATCAAATCGACCGTGGCGTCGGCCGGTGCGACCAAGATTTTGCAGCTATGGTGCGCAAACATTGGCGGGTCGCAAGGTCCGGCGATACTTCATCAGGGGACCCGAGCATCAAAGGAGCCGAAGCCGAAGATGGCCCGAGCTTCATCCAGCGCTGCCGCCGTAATGTGGCCGGTCGTGCGGCCGTTCGCGCCAGCGATGGCCATCCTTGCGCTTCAGGTGTTCGTGTTCCCCGCCGGCTCGGGACCTTGGGCATTGGGCGTGGTTTCCGGCCTGCTGACAGCGTTGGTCGCGCTGGGCCTGGCCGTCGTCTACCGGGCCAATCGGGTCCTCAACTTCGCCCAAGGTGACCTCGGTACCGTTCCCACCACCATCGCTGTCGGGCTGATAGCAGTGTCAGGCCTGCCCTGGCTGGTGGGTGCCGTCTTGGGGCTGGGGGCCGCGGTCATCTTGGGGGCCGTTATCGAACTCGCCGTGGTCAGGCGTTTCCATCGATCTCCGCGCCTGCTTCTGACCGTGGCGACCATCGGCGTGTCCCAGCTGCTCGTCGTCGCCTCGATGCTGCTGCCGCGATGGTGGGGAAAGACGATCTTCGCCGACCAAGCCCTGCCTGAGCCCTTCGAGGTCCGCTTCGAAATCGGCAACCAGGTGTTCGGCGGAACCGAGGTCCTTGCCGCCATCATCGCCCCACTGCTCCTGGTGGGGCTGGCCCTGTTCCTCCAAGGTACCGATATTGGCGTGGCCGTTCGGGCCAGCGCCGAACGCGCCGATCGGGCCGCGCTCTTGGGGGTGCCGGTCAAGAGGTTGCAGACCCTGGTGTGGGTGGTGGCCGCCGTGCTCTCCTACGTCGGGGTCTTCCTCCACGCCGGCATCTTCGGCTACGGGGCGGGCGCTGCGCTGAGCCCTCAGGCCATGGCCTTCGCCCTCGGCGCCTTGGTGTTGGGGCGTCTCGACCACCTGCCGGCCATAGCGGCGTCGGCGGTGGCCCTGCGCGTCTTGGAACAGGGTGTACGGGCCACCTACCCCAGCCAGCCTGGTCGGGTGTACGTCGTCCTGGCCTTGGTGATCCTGGCGGCCCTGATCGTGCGTCGGGCCGCCGTCACCAGGGCCAGCAACGATGCGGTTTCCACCTGGTCGGCGGCCGAGGAGATCCGACCGGTCCCCCGGGAGCTGGCATCTCTGCCGTTGGTGGCGACCCTCCGGATGGCGCTCCCGTTGGCGGCGGTGGTGATGGCGGCGCTGGTTCCGGTCGCGATCGGCCCGGCCAATGAGCTCAAGGCATCGACCTTGGCCGCCTTCTGCCTCATCACCTTGTCGGTGGTGGTGCTCACCGGGTGGGCAGGCCAGGTGTCGCTGGGACAGATGTCGTTCGTGTCGGTGGGTGCCGCGGTGGGGGCGGTGAGCACAGCAACCTGGGGACACGACCTGAGCCTCGCTTTGATCCTGGCCGGTATGGCCGGTGCGGTGGTGGCGGTGATCGTCGGTCTGCCTGCACTCAGATTGCCGGGTCTGTACCTGGCCATCACCACCATGGCCTTCGCCCTGGCTTCGTCGAACTTCCTCTTCAACCGGAGCGAACAGTCGTGGATACCCCACGAGCGGCTGGAGCGACCCGCACTCTTCGGTACCTTCGATCTGAAGGACCAGGACTCCATGTACTGGTTCGTGCTGGTCGTCGTCGTCTTGGGATTTCTGGCCGTCAAGGGGATGCGTCGGGGTCGCACCGGGCGGGTCCTGCTTGCCGTTCGGGACAACGAGCGGGCCGCGGCCGCCTATTCGGTATCGGTGGTGCGTGCCAAGCTCACCGGTTTCGCTCTGTCTGGCTTCCTGGCCGCGGTCGCAGGGTGCTTGCTGGTCCACATCAACCAGGCCTACTCCGAGGGACCTTTCGTGGTCACCGAGAGCATCGGTGTGTTCACTGCGGCCGTTGTCGGAGGCTTGGGGTCTCTCACCGGAGCGGTGCTGGGTGCCCTCTACCTCAACGGCGGGACCTGGTACCTGCCGGACCGGTGGCGGCTCTTGCCGTCGGCAGCGGGGGTACTGGTGGTCCTCATGGTGGCACCAGGTGGTTTGGGACATCTCCTGTTCCGACTGCGCGACTCGGGGCTGCGTCGTTTGGCCCGACGGCAGGGAATCGTCGTATCCAGCCTCGTCGCCGATACGGCCGGAGCCGACACCGTTCCCGCACTCAAGGTGGAGTTGCCTCCGGCTCCAGATGGGGCGGCATTGGTCGGAGCATCGGAGGTCTCCACTTGAGCGGATCATCCGAGAACGGATCGACGGCACCGGTGGAGACGACCACCGACCCACCTCAGTCCGAATCGAGCGGGCCCGGCCCGATCGACAACGCGTCTGGCCGATCGGCTTGGCTCGGGTCGGCTGGTTGGTATCCGCTGTTGATCCTGTTCGGTCTCAACATGACCGACGAGCTGGATCGGTCCGCGTTCTCCGTTCTCCTTCCCGAGATCAGAGACCACTTCGGTCTGGACAACACCGGGATCTTGTGGGTGGTGGCCATGGCCGGTGCGGTGGCGTTGATGCTCACCGTGCCCATCGCCCAGCTCGCCGACCGGTCCAACCGGGTGCGAATCGCCTTGGGCGGGGCCGCGGTGTGGGCCGCCTTCTCGTTGGGAACCAGCTTTGCGCTTTCCATGTGGATGCTGGTGATCATGCGTTCGGGGGCGGCGGTCGGTCAGGCGGTGGTGTTCCCGACCCACAACAGCTTGTTGGCCGACTACTACCCGATCGCCAGCCGGCCCCGCGTGTATTCGTTCCACCGGGCTGCCAACAGCGTCGGTGCCATCGTGGGCCTGCTGGCCGGGGCCGGGCTCGCTCAGGCGTTCGGTTGGCGGGCGCCGTTCATGGTGTTCGCGATACCCACCATCGTGTTGGCGGTGGCCGGACTTCGTCTGAGCGATCCTGGGCGCGGCCACTTCGAGCGGGCGGCTTCGGATCTGGGTACCGATCCCTCGTTGGAAGAACCGCCGCCGTCCTATGCCGAAGCACTGCGCATGGTGTGGACGATCCGATCCCTGAGGCGGATATTCACCGCTCTGCCCTTCCTGGCCGCGTCGATCGTGGGCTTCGCTTCCTTGGCCGCCCTCCAGTACGCCGAAACCTTCCACCTCACCGAGATCCGCCGGGCCTGGGCCAACGTTCCCGTCCAGTTGGTCGAGCTGGCCGGAGTTGCCCTCGGCGCCCGGCTCACCACCCGGGCGTTCCGCAAAGGTCCAGCCGCCATCTTCAACGTGTTGGGCGTGGCGGCGGTGGCGGCCTCGCTGTTGGCCGTGGGCTTCGCCATGGCCCCGAACATCGTGGTTGCGGTCGCGATCCACTCCCTTATCGCCGCATCACTTGTCATAGTCGGCCCCGGGGTGATGGCCTCGCTCTCCTTGGCGATCCCGCCCCGGGCCCGGTCGGTCGGGTTCTCCATCGGGGCGTTGTGGGTGCTGCCTGGTCTGTTGGTCATCCCGTTCGTGGGCTGGGTGGGAGATCACCACGGCTTCCGGGTGGGGATGTTGGCCATGACCCCGGTGTTCCTGGTCGGTGGCCTGTTGATCGCGTCGGTCCGTTCTGTCATCGAGGAAGACATCGCCCAGGTTTGGACCGGTGCCGCCACCCGGGCCCAGATGCTCCAGGACCGGGCCGAGGGGAAGCTGCCGCTCCTGCGGGTCCGCGACCTACGGGTCGGCTACGGCGACGTCCAGATCTTGTTCGGTGTGGATCTAGACGTGTCAGAGGGTGAGATCATCGCCCTCCTCGGGACCAACGGAGCCGGAAAGTCCACATTGCTCAGGGCCATCTCGGGGGTCGTTCCGGCCCACCGGGGAGCCGTCGTCTTCGACGGTCGGGACATCACCCACGCTCCGCCAGAGGAGATCGCGCCACTGGGCGTGGCCCAGGTGCCCGGTGGCCAAGGCGTGTTTCCGTCGTTGACGGTGGGCGAGAACCTTCGTACCGCGGGCTGGATGTTGCGGGGTGATTCGACCACGAGGTCGGCTCGGGTGGAAGAGGTCCTCGACCTGTTCCCAGTGCTGGCCGATCGGCTGGAGGACCCGGCTGCGGATCTCTCTGGTGGGCAACAGCAGATGCTGGCCCTGGCCATGGCGTTCTTGAACCGACCTCGCCTGGTGATGATCGACGAGCTTTCGCTGGGCTTGGCTCCAGCCGTGGTCGAGCAGCTCCTAGATGTTGTACGGGCACTGAGGGACGGCGGTACCACCGTGATCCTGGTGGAGCAGTCGGTGAACGTGGCCCTCACCGTGGCCGATACCGCGTACTTCATGGAGAAGGGTGAGATCCGGTTCCACGGCCCCACTGCCGAACTATTGGAACGACCCGACGTCCTCCGGTCGGTGTTCCTCAGTGGAGCGGGCGAGCGTCTCGCCGCCCAACCGCAAGCCGGCCAGGTCAGCCCGGCGAGCAAGGTGACCGGCACAGGGATCTTCTCTCGGGGAGGCTTCGTCGAAGCCATCCCCCAAGGTCTCCACGTGGACGGTGTGTCGGTCAGCTTCGGTGGGATCAGGGCCGTCAACGAGGTTTCGTTCGAGGTGGCACCTGGAGAGGTGCTCGGACTCATCGGCCCCAATGGCGCCGGCAAGACCACTGTCTTCGACCTGATCTCGGGCTTCCTGCGCGCCGACACCGGCCGGGTCGTCCTCGGCGGCGTGGATATATCCGGCATGGCCCCGCACGGTCGAGCCTCCGTCGGTCTGGGCCGCAGCTTCCAGGATTCACGACTGTTTCCGGCCCTGACCGTAGAAGACACATTGATGGTGGCGTTGGAGCGGTGGCTCGATGTGAAGGACCCGCTCAACGCGGCCCTGCGCATGCCCGCTCACGTGGACAGCGAACATGCGGCCCGACACCGCGTCGATGAGCTGATCGAGCTCTTGGGTTTGGAGTCGTTTCGTTCCAAACGGATCGGTGAGCTGAGCACCGGGTCCCGGCGAGTGGTCGACCTCGGGTGCGTGCTGGCTCACGGGCCGTCGGTGGTGCTACTCGACGAACCGTCATCGGGCATCGCTCAGCGAGAAGCCGAAGCCCTGGGTCCGCTCTTGTTGCGCATCCGTGATGCGCTCGGAGCGGCTCTGGTCGTGATCGAGCACGACATGACCCTCATCTCCACCGTCTCGGACCGCCTGGTCGCTCTCGACCAGGGTGAGGTCCTCACCGAAGGACCGCCCGCCGAGGTCCTGTCCCACCCTGCAGTCGTCACCTCATACCTCGGGGGAGATTCCGCCGTGATCGGCCGTTCGAACGTGACTCAACCGGAGCCCGCATGACCCCGCCCACCGCAACCCCCGTGCCCCGGGCCTCGGCCCTGGCCCGATTCGGACCGCTCACCGCTGTGCTGGCCGCCATCGCTCTGGTGGCGGTGCTGGCTTCTACCGGTGACAACGACACGGTGGCATCTGGACCACAGACCACCCAGGTGACGGTGGAGAAGTCCCAGCTTCCGATCTCCTATGCCGAGGCCACCGAGGCCGGGACTGTCGACGACTACGACTGGGGATCGAAGTGCGACCCCAAGACCGGTCGGGTGACGGTGCCGTCCACCTATTCGCCCCCGTGCCTGGTAGCCCGGCCCGGCGCCCCCGGGCTCAACACCGCCCAGGGGGTCACTCCCGAGAAGGTGATTGTGGTGGCGTACGGCGCCCCCGACGACGACCTGTCCGCCGCCCTCCAGGCCAACGCCGACACCGCCGAAGCCGCCCTCGACACCAGGCGCAAGCTGATCGCCATGTTCGAGGACCGCTACGAGATGTGGGGCCGAACGGTAGAGGTCGTCTATATGAAGGGCACCGGTTCCAGTGAAACCGCGGCCCGAGCCGACGCTGTACGGGTTGCCGAGGAGATCGGAGCCTTCGCCTCGCTGGGTGGTCCCGGCCAGCAGGGCGCCTACGCCGAGGAGTTGGCCAGTCGAGGTGTGCTGTGTCTCGGTTGTGGGCTGTCGGTACCCAACTCCACATTCCTGGACAACGCCCCCTACATGTGGGGCAACCTCCAGACCCCCGAGCAGTACCTCATCACCCTGGGTGACTACTTGATCGACCGGCTGATGGGTCACAAGGCCGAGTTCGCCGGCGACGCCAAGACCCGAGCACGCACGCGTGTGTTCGGACACGTCAACTTCGACCAGGACCCACCGGTGTTCCAGGGGGTCAGCGAAGAGGCCGACAAGCGAGGCACCGCCCGCGGCTACAAACCGGCGGCCCGCCTGAAGTATCAGCTCGTGATCCCCGAGTTGGCCGAGCAGGCCCGCGTGATCATCGGCACGTTGAAGGAGAAGGGTGTCACCACCGTGGTGTTCCTCGGGGATCCGGTGATGCCGATCTACCTGACCAAGGCCGCCACCGATCAGGACTACCACCCGGAGTGGATCATCACCGGAACGGTGTTGACCGACACCACGGCCCTGGGCCGCAACTACGACCAGACCCAGTGGGCCCATGCCTTCGGGATATCGAGCCTGCCGATGCGTCAACCCCCCGAGAACAGCGAGGTCCGCTCCCTGTATCGCTGGTACTACGGCGAGGAACCGGTGGCCATCAGGACGGCCCAGATCGTGTTCGAACCGATTCGGCTGCTCATGATCGGCCTGCACATGGCCGGGCCCAACCTCACACCCAAGACGTTCGAGGCGGGGATGTTCGCCTATCCAGTCACCGGAGGAACCGCGTTCAGCCCTCAGATGTCCTTCGGGAACCGGGGAATCCATGCCGACACCGACTATCTAGCGGTGGACGACATGGTGGAGATCTGGTGGGACGCTGAGGCCGAGGGAATCGACGAGCAGGGCACCCAGGGCAAGGGGATGATGCGCTACGCCGACAACGGTCGCCGCTATCTTCCCGGCGAGATGCCCTCCGAGCCTCCGCACGCCTTCCGTGAGGAGAACGCTCCAGCGATCGTCACCGAGGTGCCTCCAGACCTGCGGCCCCCGAGCTACCCCTCTCCCGCCGACGGCGGTTGAGGGGGCAGGTCAACCGGCGTCTGTGTCGTCCTCGGCCTCGGACAGGCCTTCGGCCAGGGTGTTCCATGCCAAAGTGGCGCACTTGATACGTACCGGGAACTTGACAACTCCCTGGAGCGCTTCGAGATCGCCGAGATCCACCTGCGACAGTTCGGCCGCCTCGGATTCGCTGACGGGCTCGTCGTCGGCGTCTCCGCTGCCGTCACTTTCCAGCGTCGATTCGTGGATCGACATCATGGCCTTGAACGCACGGATCAAGGTCCGGACCTCATCTGCGGTCTTGCCCTTGATGGCGGTGGACATCATCGAAGCCGAGGACTGGCTGATCGAGCAGCCGGTGCCACCGATCCGAACCTCACCGACGGTGCCATCGGGGGCCATCTCCAAGAAGACCACGATCTCGTCGCCACACAGCGGATTGAACCCCTCGGCCCGGTGGGCAGGTGGAACTTCCAGCTCGCCCCGGTTGCGGGGGTTTCGGTAGTGATCGAGGATGATCTCCCGGTAGAGATCCTCGAGTCCAGACATGGTGGGCCTTCCGGGGTCGGGACGGCTGCGGGGGCAGCCCTCAGGTTGAGAAGAAGCTTGCTGCCTCGGCTAGCGCCTCGGCCAGCGCGTCGACATCGTCGGTGTCGTTGTAGACGTAGAAGGAAGCTCGAGCGGTGGCTCCCACCCCGAGGACCCGCATGAGGGGCTTGGCGCAGTGGTGGCCGGGTCGTACGCACACGGCGTGCTGGTCCATGAACTGTGAAAGATCGTGGGGGTGGACGTCGCCGATGGCCAAGGAGAGTACGCCGCCCCGGGCATGGGGGTCCGCCGGGCCGTGGATCGTGAGCTCGGGTCCGAATCGGTCGGTCAAGGAGTCCATGGCGTAAGTGGTGAGCTCGATCTCGTGTTGGCGCACTTCGTCCATGCCGAGATCGTCGAGGTAGTCGATGGCGGCGTGGAGGCCGACGGCCTCGGCGATCGGCGGGGTACCTGCCTCGAACTTGGCGGGCAGGTCGGCGGCCTTGAACCCATCGAGTCGAACGTCGAGGATCATTCCGCCGCCTCCCAGGAACGGGGGCATGGTATCGAGAAGCTCTTCTCTGCCCCACAGCACACCGATGCCGGTGGGGCCGAGCATCTTGTGCCCGGAGAACGCCGCGAAGTCGACACCGAGCGCGGCGACATCGGTGGCGAGGTGAGGCACGTACTGGCAGGCATCGAGCACGACGAGAGCTCCGGCCTGATGGGCAGCGGCGGTGATCTCGGCGACGGGGGTGAGCGTGCCGGTCACGTTGGACATGGCGGTCAGACCAACCACCTTTACGCCGTCGAGAAGTCTGACGAGGTCGGTCAGGTCGAGGGTGGCATCGTGGTTCAGGGGGATCCAGCGGATCTCGAAGCCCTTCTCGGCTTGGAGCTGGAACCACGGAACGATGTTGGCGTGGTGCTCGAGTTGGGTGAGGAGCACGGCGTCGCCGGGCCCGAGGTTGGCTCCGCCCCAAGCCCTGGCCACCAGGTTCAGTGACTCGGTGGCGTTCTTGGTGAAGATGATCTCAGTGGCGGGTCGTGGTGCTCCGATGAAGCGTCCGACGCGACGACGGGCTGCCTCCATGGCGTTGGTGGCCGCCTCGGCGATCTCGTAAACGCCGCGGTGGACGTTGGCGTTGATCGTCTCGTAGTAGCGGTCCATCGCCTCGAGGACGACGGTGGGCTTCTGCGACGAGGCGGCGGAGTCGAGGAACACGATCCGGCGTCCGTGGCTGGTGCGCTCCAGGATGGGGAAGTCGACCCGGATCTTGTGGGCATCGAACCCGGTCATGATCGGGTCTCCGACCTTGTTCGGCGCCCTGGGGCTTTCGCGTACAGCGACACACCCGCGACCCCTGGCACCTCGGATCGGCGGCCGCGCCACGAGGCCACCGGCACGATCGATCTGTTGAACAGGTGGGCGCCGACCATGGGCCCCAGTGTATTAGCACTACGCGGATAGTGGATATTCAAGGGTGCGAGTTGAGGTCGTCCGAGTTGTCCTCAGCCGGACCTTCCGCCGCCATCGTTCGCTTGATCAGGCATTGGCGGCAAGAGGGTGGAGAATGGGACCGATGGTGACATGGTGAACGGGCGAGTGTTGGTGGCCCGATCGCTGGCACCGTGATCGCCCGACGACGGAATCGGAGAAGAACCCATGTTCGGACACAAAGACGCCACCGTTCCGGCCCCCGACGCGGCGCTTCCGGGTCGGGCCACGCCAGCGTTCGAGATCTCGGGCATCCACGCCGTCAACGGCCACCCGATCGTGGGCCCGTTCCCAGCTGGTTACGAAGTGGCCCAGTTCGCCATGGGGTGCTTCTGGGGGGCCGAGCGCCTGTTCTGGACGGTGCCCGGCGTCTGGTCCACCGCGGTGGGCTACGCCGGCGGCCACACCCCGAACCCCACCTACGAGGAGACCTGTAGCGGTCTGACCGGTCACGCCGAGGTGGTCATGGTGGTGTTCGATCCCTCGATGGTGTCCTACCGGGCGCTCCTACAACGCTTCTTCGACGAGCACGACCCGACCCAGGGGATGCGCCAGGGCAACGACGTGGGCACCCAGTACCGGTCCGCCATCTACTACACCTCCGAGGCTCAAAGAGTCGAGGCCGAAGCCGCGGTCGCAGACTTCGACCGGGCGCTGGCCGCGGCCGGGCGGGGCCCGGTCACCACCGAGGTGGCCCCAGCCGGAGCCTTCTATCCGGCTGAGGAGTACCACCAGCAGTACCTTCACAAGGTCCCCAACGGCTACTGCGGCCTCAAGGGCACGGGGGTGACCTGCACGCTGGCCGGGCCCGATGCAGTCGGATCTCGAGCCGATGGCGTGCCCGAGGTAGATCCGGGGCTCAAACCCCTGGCTCTCGATGACGAAGCCTGGCGTCGACGTCTCACCCCAGAGCAGTTCGCCGTTCTGCGTCAGGCCGGTACCGAACGGCCGTTCACCGGTGCCTACACCGATACCGAGGACCCCGGGATCTACCGGTGCATGGCGTGCGGCAACCCGCTCCACACCAGTGAGTCCAAGTTCCACTCCGGTTGTGGCTGGCCCAGCTTCACCGAGACGATCAGCCCCGAGGCGGTGGAGTTGATCGAAGACCGTTCGCACGGCATGGTCCGCACCGAGGTCCGATGCGCCCGTTGCGGATCACACCTGGGTCATGTGTTCCCCGACGGTCCGCGGGACCGGGGGGGCTTGCGCTACTGCATCAACAGCGTGGCGATAGACCTCGACGAGACGTGAGGATCGGGTCCTAAGCCTGGATCCGCCGAAAGGCGAAGCCTTCCGGCGGAATTAGGTCGCCGGCCTCACGGCCGACGTCTTCGCTGCTGCGACCGGCAAAGCCGATCTCCGCAGGTCGGGGGCTCCGCCACAAAGGGCTCTGCCCCCGAACCCCCGCCCACCCCTCGTGTTGCGGATCGTCAGACAGCCGAACCACCATCGGTGGCCGCCCAGAGAACCGGCTCTGCCGGAGTGGCCAGGGAGAATCGAGCACAAGCCAAGTCCGATCGGTGGATCGAGGCTAAGTGGGGGGTGGTCGCATCGGCCCGGTACCGTCGTGATGTGTCCAGCGACAACCCGACAGATCCGACCACAGTGCCTGGCCCCGCGCCACAGGACAATGAAGGCTTCGACGCCTGGGCCCGCGCCGGGCACGATAACTGGCAGCGGGCCGCGGTCATGGATGCGGCTCGCAGCCGGTGGGAGGATGCCAAGCGTCCGGTCCCAGAGCGTCTCCTGGCCGGGATCTGGGGTTCCCGAGCAGGTGCACCCCCTGCATTGGACCTCCTGGAACTGTTGGCCGAGCCCGACCTCGACCCCGATCTGGTGGCCAGGGCCCATGTCGCCGTTGCCTTGGATCTTGCGGGGTTCCAGTCCGAGGACTCCATCTCTCACGCAGAGCGGGCCCTGGCCCTCGCCAATGACCAGATCCCGATCCGTTCTCGGGTGTCGGTGTGGCTCGACGTCGCTCAGGCCTACGCCCGTGCCGGTCGGGTTCCCGACGCGCTGAAGGTTCTGGCCGACGCCGCTGAAGCTGTGGCCGCGGCCGACGATGTACCAGCTTGGGCCCAAGCCGTGGTGGATGCGGAGCGGTTGGCCATGATGGCACCGGCGGTCCGTGATCGTAAGCAGTTCGCCATCGCCGTCGACAAGGTTGCGGCCGTGGCCACCGCTCTTCCCCCGACTCCGCCCGCCATCGAGGTGGTGGCCAAGATGGCGGCCCTCCTGTCCGCCCTGGGTGTGATCAACAGGGCTGAGACCTATGCCGAGCACGTGGTGTCGGCGACGGCGCCGATCCCGCAGGCGGCGGGAATGGCCTTCGAAGCTCAAATGGTGTTGGCCGACTGCCAGGAACGGACCGAAGGACCAGAGGCAGCCTTGGCGGCCCGTCGGGCCGCCATCGCCACGATCGAACCGCTAGGGGCATCGCCAGGCCTGGGCTGGGCGATGCGCACCGTCGGGGTGAGCCTCAAGACCCTGGACCGACACGACGAAGCGGCTGAAGCCCTGGGGGCCGCCGCCGACATCTACTTGTCGATGGGTGCGCGAGTCGAGGGTCTGGTCTTGCGCCTCGAGCAGTCCGAGTCGCTGGTGGAAGCCGACCAGCTCGACCAGGCCCGGGACTTGGTGAAGTCGGTACAGAACGGGTTGGAAGACCTTCCGGCGACCGAACGTCCGCGGGTCGAGTACCAGATGTACCGTGTCATGGCCCACATAGCCGCCACCGATGGAGACCTCGACACCGCGGCCGAACATTGGCTCGAGGTGGCCGACCTGTCACCCAAGGTAGGGCGACCCGACCTGGAGGCTCGCCTCACCGCCGCACAGCTCTATGCCACCGACGGCGATTTCGACGAGTCCGAGGCCCAGTTCCTCCGCGCCGAGTTGACCGCGGCCGAGGCTCCCGAACCAGCTCGGGTCATCGCCACAGTGATGCGAGTTCGGGCCGAGACGTTGCGAGACACCGGTCGGCCCGAGGAAGCCGCCGAGGCGGCCCGCCTGGCAGCCAACCACGCCCGGACCAGTGGTGATGAACCCCAGGCGATCGTCATGGAGGCCATCGCCGCCGATTCGGTTCATGCCGCGGGCGACTCGGCGGCAGCAGTGCAGCTCTACGAGAACCTCTTGGTGGCAGCCGCTGAGGCCAAGCAACCTGAGCTAGCGGGAGCGATCCACTTCGGCCTGGCCAAGGTGCTCAAGGAACTGGGCCGTACCGAAGAGGCCATGGCCCACGAGGCCGAGGCCCGCGAGCTTCTCCCCAAGACTCCACCCAAGCTGTAGCAATCGGCTGGCAACCACGGTCGCCGTCTCGGCTCGGGTGGGTGCAGCCGACCATTGACGACCAACTGCGTCTGAGACAATCAGATCGTGGCTGTCCCTGGTATCGCACCTGGCCCATCCAAGGCTTCTGGAGGTGTCGATCCCGCAGAGGTTAGTGGCGGGCACGTGGGCCATCAGCCCGCACTCGACGGGATTCGCGGGCTGGCCGTGCTGGCGGTGCTGGTCCTGCATGCCGGCGCACCGTCCTGGCTCCCGGGTGGATTTCTCGGGGTGTCGCTGTTCTTCACCCTGTCGGGCCATCTGATCGCGTCGCTCGTCTTGGCCGAGGTGGAGCATCGGGGAGGCTTGGGACTGTCGGGTTTTTGGGCTCGTCGGGTTCGCCGACTCGTGCCGGCCCTGATCATCACCGTCATTGGCGTGGCCACCCTGAGCCGTCTCATGGAGTTGCCTGCATCCACCCGATCCGAACTACTGGGCGGTCTCGGATACGTGGCCAACTGGGTGCAGATCTCCGGTGGCGAGAGCTACGCCGCCCTTTTCGAGTCACCGTCTGCAGCCACCCACCTGTGGTCGTTGGCCATCGAGGAACAGTTCTACCTGGTGTTCCCGTTCGCGGCCTGGCTGGTGGCGCGCAGGAGTCGGTTCGGGCTGCGTTCGGGACTGGTGGTGGGCGGTTTGGTCGTCGCGGTGGTTGGGTCTCTTGCCGCCGCGGCGATCGAGGACCAGGTCTTCACCTACTACTCAACGCTGACCCGCGTCCCCGAGATCGCGGTGGGGGTGGCGGTTGCGGGGATCTGGCCGATGGGTCGGGCCCGGACCTGGTGGGACGAGAGGTTCGGTGGCGACCGAACCCATTCGCCAGTTGCCAAACGACACCCACCATGGCTTCCCGTCATCGTCGCCAACGTGGTCGGCATCGCGGCACTGGTGACGACGTTGGTGGCGTGGCGGACGACCGATCTCTCCACGGGCTGGGTGTACGGCGGAGGTCTGGTCGTCTTGGCCATCGTCTCGGTCGCCTTGGTGGTGGCTGCTGGTGCGCCCGGCTTGTTGTCCCGGGGTCTGTCGGTGGCGCCGCTGCGTGGCCTGGGAGCGATCAGCTACGGGCTGTACCTGTACCACTGGCCGGTGGTCGTGGTGGCGAGCCCACCCCGTGTAGATCTGAGGCCGGTGCCGTTGTTCGTGCTCCGGGCCGGCCTGTCGGTGGGGTTGGCGATGCTCTCGTTTCGTTTCGTGGAACAACCGATTCGCCATGCTCGGTGGGAACGGGGGGCCTCACCGGCCAAGGTGATCACGGTTGGGCTGGTCTCGTTGGCGCTGACGGGACTGGTTGTGATCGGTGTTGTCGACGGTGCCGGCACGCCGGAACCGGTCGTGCGGCCGGCCCCGGCGGTGGTCAGGCCTGGAACCCCGGATGCTGGTGATCTGGCCAACGGCGATGAGGTCTCACCGTCGGATGTACCAACGGTGGTGCTGCTCGGCGATTCGCTACCCAACTGGTTGATACGTGATGGTGGCTGGGCGCTCGACCCGGCCGAGGTGTCGTTGATCGATGGGACGAACGAGGGCTGTGACGGAGCCGAGGGTGCACCGGTGGGGCGGGCTGGCACCGGCGTGGTGGTGACCCTTCCCGACTCGTGCACTGGGTGGAGGTCCATGTACCCCCAGGTACTGGATGGTCGACCGGTGGACGTGGCGGTGCTGGCGATCGGCGCCGGTGCAGTTCTGGACCGTCAACTCGACGGTGAGTTCGTGGGGCCGTGTCAGGCCGAGGCCCAGGACTGGTATGGCACCGATGTGGTGCAACGTCTCGAGTTCCTGTCAGCGCGATCAGACCGGGTGGTGCTCTTGTTGCCGGTCTGGGGTGAGGAAGGCTCGGGGTGGGTCTACCCATCGGACCACCTGGCTCGCATGGACTGCGTACGGGCCACCATGTTGCGATCGGCGCGCTCGGTGCCGGGGGTGGATGTTCTCGACCTGGCCGAAGAGATATGCCCCGACGGCCCCGGAATGTGCCAGCCGGTTCGGAAAAACGACGGCGTTCACATCGATTCGGATTCTGCCGCCGAGGTCCTTGGATGGATCATCGACTTGGCCGTAGGTTGATCGAGGCTTTGCATCACCAGTGGTTCCACCGCTCGGCAGTGGCGGTAGCTACCAGCCCCGGTCCACCCATTCCTGGAGGTTGGGTGACTCGGCCCCGATCGTGGTCTGGTCTCCATGGCCGGGCAGCACGATCGTGTCGGCGGCGATGGGAGAGAAGAGCCGGTCCTCGATCGAGCTGATGATGGTGGGGAAGTCACCACCCTCGAAGGTCGTGTTCCCGGGGCCGCCGGGGAAGAGGGTGTCGCCGCTGAACAGGATCGGAGCGCCGTCGAGCTTGAAGCACATGGACCCGGGGGTGTGGCCTGGAGTGTGGATGGTGTGGAGCCGGAGATGCCCGACCTCGATCACCTCGTCGTGGGTCAGCACTTCGTCGTAGCTCGGCAACATTGCGGCGTCTTGTGCCGTCACGTGGACCGAATAGCCGGCGTCTCGCAGTTCGGGGACGGCCTGGATGTGGTCCCAGTGTCCGTGGGTTTCCAACACCTTCCGAACGCCGAGGGTTCGGCACAGTTCGAGCAGCCGTTCGTGTTCGTTGGCGGCGTCGAGCAAGACGGCATCGCCGGTGGCACGGCACCTCAACACGTACACGTTGTTGTCCATCGGCCCGACCACGACCTTGTGTACGTCGGCGGTGGAGTCGCTCCAGATCAGTGTGCCCATGGTCGTCATTCTGCCCAATCGACCAGAGGTCGGGACGCGGCGACGTCCCGGCCGGGGGGGGAGGGATGGCCGAGACGTCACCAGACGGGCAAGCGTCCCCTAGAGGCCCCCTGCCACGAGCTGAAAGCGCGTGACGCGCTGTGCGTTCACCCTACTCACATCGTGCGGTAGCCGGGAATTCACCAACCCCGGCTGTGACCGATTCCACTGAAGACCCAAGCGGATAGGTCGGGTCGTCGCTTCGCTGCTATTACCGCTCAGGTGGAGGCAACGTCGAACCCGAGGGCAATGGCAACAGGAATCTGGCGGGGATCGAAGGTCACGAATGTGACAGGGCGCGGCAGCCGGTCGGCCGCTGCCAGGTGGAGGGCGTCGACGGTCCGCAGCGGCTGCTCGCGGCACAGCTCGGCGGCGCGATCGAGGCACCGTTGATCGACTGGAACCGAGTGGATCCGTTCCCAGTCGTCGCGCAGGGCTCGGCGCACCCGGTCGCTGTCGGTGGCCACGTCGCACACCCGATCGACCAGGCCAAGCGCTTCGGCCCGGGCCAGGGCTGACGCGCACCAGTCTCCGTCGGAGGTCATGGCCTCGATGACCACGCTTCGGTGGGGTCCGGACAGGTACCGGCCCAAGAGTGCTGAGGTGTCGAGTGCCAGGGTCATGCGCCCCGCACCTCCCGGAGGGCACGATCGAGACGCCCGCCGGTCCAGGCATCGATTCGCACATCGGGGTCGGCGGGACGGTCTCCCCGGCGGGCCAGGTCGATAAGGCCTCGGGCGGCAAGGTCGTCGAGCGTGACTTGAGCCTGCAGGGCTTCGACGGGCCCGAGTTGGGCTACCGCTCGTCCGCCGATGGAGATGACGATCCGCTCACCGGCGCCGGCTCGTCTGACCATCGATGTGAGCTGGGTGCGAAGTTGGCGAATACCGGTGGCCTCGGTCATCCGTGCAGGTTAGGCCAGCGGTCAGCTTGGTGTACGCGAGTGTACCTCGTGAGGGCGGCATCGCCGCCGCGAACGGTGGCAAGGTTCACCTGTCCCCGTGAGCTTCCGCGGACAGACCGTGCCCGAACTATCGAGGCCCGGGACCTGTCGGGGCGGCTCATCGGGCCGGAAACCCCAACCGCTGACCCGCCTCGGAGGCAACAGTGAACTTCGCTTTCAACGAAGAGCAGGAAGAGCTCCGCAAGACCGTCCGCCAGTTCCTCGAGGCCAAGTCGCCTGAGACCGCGGTGCGCGAACACATGGACACCGAGTCCGGTTTCGACCCCGCGGTGTGGCAGCAGATGGGTGAACAACTCGGCCTCCAGGGCCTGGTGATCCCCGAGGAGTTCGGAGGGTCGGGATACGGCTACATCGAATTGGTGGTGGTGCTCGAGGAGATGGGTCGCGCCTTGTTGTGCGCCCCGTTCTTCTCGTCGGTGGTCCTGGCCGCCAACACCTTGCTTCACTCCGGTGACGACTCGGCCAAGGCCGACTACCTCCCGGGCATCGCTTCAGGTGAGACCATCGCCACCCTGGCCTTCACCGAGGAGAACGGCCGCTGGGATGAGGATGGCATCACCGCCACAGCCACCGGGTCTGGAGACTCCTGGACCATCGACGGCACCAAGATGTACGTGCTCGACGGGCACACCGCGTCGTTGCTCTTGGTGGCGGCTCGCACCGCGGCGGGCGTGAGCCTGTTCGCCGTCGACGCGCAGGCCGCCGGCGTGGAGCGCACCCCGCTGGCCACCATGGACCAGACCCGCAAGCAGGCAAAGGTCACGTTCTCGTCCACTCCGGCCCGCCTCGTCGGGACCGACGGTGACGGTTGGACCGTCTTGGCTCGGGTGTTGGACCTCGCAGCGGTAGCGCTGGCTGCAGAGCAGGTGGGCGGCGCCCAGTTCTGCCTGGAGATGGCGGTCCAGTACGCCAAGGATCGCGTCCAGTTCGGTCGTCCCATCGGATCGTTCCAGGCCATCAAGCACAAGTGCGCCGACATGCTCCTCGAGGTGGAGTCGGCCAAATCGGCTGCTTACTACGCCGGATGGTGCGCGTCGGAGCTCAACGAGGAACTGCCGTCGGTAGCCTCGCTGGCCAAGGCGTACTGCTCGGAGTCCTATTTCCACGCCGCGGCCGAGAACATCCAGATCCACGGTGGAATTGGCTTCACCTGGGAGCACCCGGCCCACCTCTACTTCAAGCGGGCCAAGTCTTCAGAGCTGCTGTTCGGCGATCCGACCTACCACCGTGAGCTGCTGGCCCAGCGCATCGGAATCTGAGAATAGTCCAAGGTGAGATGCCTCGACCCAGCGGTGTCGGGGCATCTCACCTCATCCAACCCGGCCAGCTAGGCATGACCTGTTCGGACGAACTGGAGCTTGGAGGAGATGTAGGACCCCTAGGAGGTGCGCCGATAGGCGGACCGACCCATAAGCACGGCATGGCTAAACCGAGGCGAAGCCTCGGTCTGGTCAACCTGGTAGCGACGACGACCGGACCTATCCGCTAAGACCCTTAGGCCAGGTAGATGCCTTCGACGCCGGTGATGAGGCTCACACCGCGCACGACCACGACCTCGATCCGGTAGAGCCCGCCTTGGGCGAACGCTTCATCGATGCTGCCGGGCACGGTGTCGGGGCTACCTCCCACCAGGATCCAAACCTGGCCCTCGGGGATGACGGGAAGCAGGACAGGCGTCTCGTCGAGGTTGCGCAGGTAGTAGTCGGTGTCCAACGAGGTGGCGCCTGGCTCGGCATCACCGGCCGCGATGGCGGCATCGATCGCTTCCTGCCCGGTGAGCAAGTCGACGTCATCGAAGCCCACCACCTGGACAGCCTGGCCCTCCACGCTCCCCGAGGTCACGGACCGGAAGAACCCGGTGTAGGAGCCTTCGGCCAGTGATCCGAACCCCGAGGTCGTACCCCCCGAGCCGGCGGTGGTGGTGGGCTCGGCCGTGCTCGATCCTCCCGAGGTCTCGGTGGTCGAGCTTTCCGGGTCGGACTTGTCCGAGGAGGTAGACGGGGCGTCGCCAGTGGTGGTCGTTGACTCGGCGGCGGTGGTCGAAGTGGCCTTCTTGTCCCCGTCGGCCCCACAGGCCACGACCGAGGTCACCAGGGCGACCGAGAGCGCAGAGGCGACGAGCCTCCGCCGGGTGATGGTCAGAATCGTCGACATGACCGCACAGTACGGGACCTTCCGGTGGTGCCGCCCACATTTGGGAGGCGAGCCGACCCAGAAGCACGGAATAGATAAGCCGAGCGGCAAAGTCGGCTGCTTGGCCGGCGCTGGCTCCCCGTCCCGTAGGGTTTTGTCCCTGTGACCAAACACGAGCCTTCCTCCCCAGCCCGCTTCGACGTCGTAGGTATCGGCAATGCCTTGGTGGACGTGTTGAGCAGCGAGGCAGACCAGTTCCTCACCGACCACGGTCTGGTCAAGGGGTCGATGATGCTCATCGACACCGACACCGCCGAGACCCTCTATTCCGCCATGGGCGACAAGACCGAGATGTCGGGAGGGTCGGCAGCCAACACCTTGTCGGGTGTGGCCAGCTTCGGTGGGCGTGCCGCCTACATCGGTCGGGTTCGAGACGATGAGTTGGGGTCGTCGTTCGCGCATGACCTGCGAGCGTTGGGCGTGCACTTCTCGGACCACAAGGCTGCAACTGGCGATCCGACGGGCCGTTGCATGATCGTGGTGACACCCGACGCTCAAAGGACAATGAGCACCTACCTAGGGGCATCGTCGGCGTTGAGCCTCGACGACCTCGAGCTGGACCTGGTCACAGACGCCCATGTGACCTTCCTCGAGGGGTACCTGTTCGACCAGCCCGAAGCCAAGGAGGCGTTCCGGGCCGCGGCTGCTGCGGCCCATGCCGCGGGGCGCCAAGTGGCGCTGACGCTGTCGGACAGCTTCTGCGTCGATCGTCACCGAGACGACTTCCTCGATCTGGTGGCTGGCGGGGTCGACATCCTCTTCGCCAACGCCGACGAGATCACCCGGCTGTACGGGGTCGACGACTTCGATGCCGCGGTGGCCGCCGTCCGCGGGGCCTGTGACATCGCGTGTGTCACGAGGAGCGAGGCCGGTTCGGTCATCGTCACCGCCGACGAAGCGATCACGGTTGCGGCCGAGCCGGTGACCGAGCTGGTCGACACGACCGGAGCCGGAGATCTCTACGCCGCGGGCTTCCTATACGGGTATACCCAAGGGCTTCCGCTGGCCAAGTGTGGTCGGCTCGGATCGGTGGCCGCCGCCGCGGTGATCGGGCACCTCGGGCCTCGCCCCGGTCTGTCGTTGGCCCAGCTGCTGCCCCGGGACTGACATGGGTGGCGTCACCGCCGACTCGCGTGGCCGGTCGAAGGCATTCGTCGTGGTGCTTCCGGTACTGCTCCTGGCGTTGGGTCTGGTGGTGGCCTACAAGGTCAACGCCGTGCCCGACGACGTGGTGGTGACAGTCGTGACCCCGTCGGCAGGCGCGGGCGGCCGCGAGGTCACATTGCCCGCGGGCTCGACGGTGAACGACGCCCTGACGGCGGCCATGGTCGAGCCGGTGGACGGCCGACTGTTGTCGGCTGGGACTGGTCGGGTGCTCGACCCGGACCTGGACCCGGCCCGGATCACCCTCGACGGGAGGCCAGTAGGCCGGGCATCGGCACTGATGGCCGATACCTCGACCGTGAAGGTCGTCAACGGCAGAGACGAGACCGAGAAGACTCGGACCGTAGAGGAGGAGGTGGCCGCCCCGCCCGGCCCTGACGTGCTTCGCCTGGTGGAGGAGCGAGGTGCTCCGGGTCGTGTTCGTCGCGTGGTCGGGGTTACCAGCGGCGAGGAGGTGTCGGTCGAGACAGTGGTGGCGGCCCGGGCTCCGGCACCCACCACCCAAAAGGTGGTGGCCCTCACCTTCGACGACGGACCGTCGGCCAAGTGGACTCCCTACGTCTTGGAGATCCTCCGCAGCCGGGGGGTGCTGGCCACGTTCTGCATGGTCGGCTCAGCGGTGAACAATGCCCCGGCGGTCGCCGCTCAGGTGGCGGCGGCCGGTCATCAGATGTGCAACCACAGCATGAGTCACGACCTCGAGATGACCAAGGGGGACCAAGCTCGAATGGACTACGAGCTCGGTGGGGGACGCTCGGCTATGGAGGCCGCCGGCCTCCCCGCGCCGGCCTTCTTCCGTCCGCCCGGGGGATTCATGTCCGATCCGCTCATCGCCGCGGCACGAGCCCAAGGGGAGCGGATCTTGATGTGGAAGGTCGACACCAAGGACTGGCAGCGGTCGGCCACCGTGGAGAGCGTTCTGGCCAACATGCGTCAGCAAGTCGTACCCGGGGCGATCATCCTGCTCCACGATGCTGGCGGAGAGAACCGCTTCACCAGCCTGGCAGTGCTCGCCGGCCTGATCGACGAGCTGAAGGCCCAGGGATATGGGTTCACCTTCCCGGTGATCGATCCATCGCCGACGGGTGCACCGTGACCTGGCTCTCGGACGAGGTGGGCGACCTCGACGAGGCGGTGAGGGATTGGTTGGCCGATGATCCCGACCCCGAGACCCGCCAGGAGCTTTCGGACCTGTTGGACGGCGACGACCGAGCGGAGCTGGCCGACCGCTTCTCTGGATTGCTCGGTTTCGGGACCGCGGGATTGCGGGGCCCGATGGGAGCTGGTCCGAACCGGATGAACATGGCCGTGGTCATCCGTGCTGCTTCGGCCGTGGCCGACTGGGTCCACGGGGGCGAGAGCCATGAAGGGAAGCTGAGCAATGGTGGCGGGTCTGCTGGCTTGCCGGCGGTGGTGGTCGGGTTCGATGCCCGGCACCGTTCCCGGGACTTCGCGGAAACCACCGCTGAGGTGCTGGCCGCCGCTGGTGTGCGAGCCATGATCCTGCCCGGCCCGACGCCCACGCCGGTGGTCTCCTTCGCGGTGCCCCACCTGGGAGCTCAAGCTGGGATCATGGTGACGGCCAGTCACAACCCTCGGTCCGACAACGGCTACAAGCTCTATGGCGCCGACGGCCGACAGATCGTCGCCCCCACCGACTCGGTCATCTCCGCTCTGATGGCGGCGGTGGCGTCGGCCTCGGCGGTGCCGAGGACCGGACCCGATGATCCCGACATCGTGCGCCTCGACGGATCCGTCATCGATGCCTATCTACGGGCCGCGGTCGGCGTGCTCGATCCGGGTAGTTCTCGCGGTGTGAACGTCGTCCACACCGCATTGCACGGTGTGGTGGCGGGGACGTTCCGCCGAGCCGTCGAATGCGGCGGGTTCGCGGCGGTCACCGAAGTGGCCGAACAGACCGACCCAGATCCTGACTTTCCTTCGGTTGCCTTTCCCAACCCCGAAGAACCCGGGGCGCTCGACTTGGGGCTGGCCTTGGCTGCGGCCCGCGGTGCCGACATGTTGTTGGCCCATGACCCCGACGGGGACCGTCTGGGGGTCGCGGTACCAGATCCGGGCCGCGGGCACGCTGGCGACCAGGCGTCTTGGAGGGTTCTCCGTGGCGACGAGATCGGGGTACTGCTGGCCTCTCACCTGATCTCCAAGGGCTGGATGCACGGACCAACGGGTCCGGCCGTTCTGGTCAGCACCGTCGTGTCGTCTTCGATGCTGGCCGACATGGCGATGGCAGCGGAGATCCCTCACGTCGTGTCCCTCACCGGCTTCAAGTGGATCAGCAGGGCCCCCGGCCCCGGCCGCGTGCTCGGCTTCGGCTACGAGGAGGCGCTCGGCTACTGCGTGGGGGGAGTTGCTCCCGACAAGGACGGGATAACCGCGGCACTGGTACTGATGGAGATGGTCGCCGACCTGAAGGCGACGGAGCGAACGGTTCTCGACGTCCTCGACGACCTAGCTGTGGCCCACGGCGTTCACCGCACCGACCAGTGGGTGTGTCGCCTGGGTGGCCTCGGTGCCCGTGAACGTCTCGGCGGGGTGATGGCCGAGCTGAGGTCCACGCCCCCGACGGCCATCGGGCCGCACCGCGTTGTCGACGTCGATGACCTGGGGGATGGTGATCTGGCTCGAGGTTTGGAGCCGGCCGACGTGTTGACCTTCCACCTGGAAGCGGGGCGAGTGGTGGTGCGTCCCAGCGGTACAGAACCGAAGCTCAAGTGCTACGTCGAGGTGGTCGAGCCGGTGGCGGGCGCCGGCGACCTGGCTGCGGCAACAGCACGTGCTGACGCGTCGACAGAATCGCTTGTCACCGCGGTGGCCGAACTCATCGGGTCGATGTCTGCCTGAGCCCCGAGCCGATTGGGTTCTCCATCGCTCATGGGCAGTCGATTCACCATCGTGTGGGGATTGGGCCGGCCTCAGCGATCCTCGGGTCCCAGTGCCTTGGAGATCGTGGTCGGCTCCCAGCGGTGGAGATCGTCGAGCAAGTCGTCGGGATCGGTGGCCGACAGGAACTGGGTCCGATGCCGGCTGTGGATGAATCCGGCGGTCACGACTGCGTCGAGGAACGTCAGCAGGGGCCGGTAGAAGTCGTTCACGTCCAACACGCCTACCGGCTTGGCATGGATGCCGAGCTGCGTCCACGTGAAGGCCTCCATGACCTCCTCCAACGTGCCGAAGCCGCCGGGCAGGGCGATGAAGGCCTGCGACCGGTCGGCCATGGCCAGCTTGCGAGCGTGCATCGACTCGACGACGTGGAGCTCGGACAGGCCGTGGTGGGCGAGTTCCCGGTCGGCCAGGTCCTTCGGGATGACCCCGATCACACGGCCGCCGGCGTCCATGGCGGCGTCTGCCACTGCTCCCATCAAGCCGACCCGACCACCTCCGGTCACGACCTCGATGCCACGGAGGGCCAAGACCCGCCCGAGGCGGGTGGCGGCATCCTCGAAGGCGGGGTCGTGCCCAGGGTTGGATCCCGCGAACACGCACACACTGGCCAGGGGTACTCGCATCGACCCGAGGGTAACCGGGCTGCCCCTTGGTCGGCTGCGGTCGGTCACCCGGAGTGCCGTCGGTATTCTTCAAGGGTGTCAGCACCAACGACCCCGCCCCCGTCCGGCATCGGTGCCGAGCCAGTACCCGGCGACGACCCGCTTGGACAGCGGTTGTTGGCGGCCGCGGCCGCCGAGTTCGCGGCCCGGGGCTACAGCGGAGCACGGGTGGCCGAGATCGCTCGCCGGGCCGGGGTAACCACCGGGGCGATCTACTCTCGATACCGGGGCAAGGCTGATCTGCTCGCCGCGGCACTCGAAGACGCCACCGGCGATGAGTTCGATGCCCTGTTCGCCGACCACCGGTTTCAGGGGCGGATGGAAGACATCCTCCTGGTGGCGGGAAGTCACCTGGTGGATCGCGACCAGGCCGAGGGCGAGGAATCCCTCCAGGGGATGCTGCTGGAGTCGTTCACCGCGTCCCGTCACGAACCAGAGGTACACGCCATCATGCGGACGGGCATGGCCCAGCGCAGTCGCCGGTTGGCAGAGGTGGTCGATGCCGCCAAGGCCGAGGGCGGTATCGACCCGGCGCTGGACACCGATGCCATCGTGACGTTCTGCCACGCCGTCGGCCTCGGTTTTCTGCTGCTCGAGGTGACCGATTCACCGCTGCCGGCCGGACCCGCGTGGGAGGAGCTCATCGTCCGCATGGTCTCTGCTGTGGCCCCCCGCCCATGACCGGTCCCGAGGACCGGCCTGGGTTCATGAGGGCAGCAGGTCCCGAACCGTCCCACTGGTGGGGTCGGCGGACGCCGTCGTTCATGGTGCTGGCTGTGCTGCTCTTGGTGGTCGGCGTGGCAACGGTGGCTCTCACCCGACGCGCGGTGGAGGTGCTGCCCGAGGTCGGTCGCGACCAGCTGGGCGATGACAACTGGGCCGATCCGCTCGGCGTCCACCTCGCCGGAGGGTTGCACGTCGCTCGCGTACCAGACTGCGCTGCGGGCGCTTTCACCCGAATGGTGTTGTGGGACCCCGAGAGCCAGCCGTACTGGGAGGTGGAGGGTCCGGCCACGCCGCTCATCTCGTTCCTGGTCGGGGTGGCCCCCGAGGGGTTCCGCACCGTAACCGAGTTCCGTGATCCGCCGCGGGGAGCCCTGTTGCGTCTGGTGGCGTTTCGCCGAGATGGCGGCCCAGTTGGTATCCGCTACCGGGCCACCGACCTGCGTCCTAACCGTGTCGTTAGCGGCAACCCGCTCACCCGCTTCACCATCGAGGGGTTCCAGACCGCGGAGGTGTGCGAGGACTTCGAGCCCGACTCCACCTCCACCACGGTCCCCGAGGACTGGATCGGTACCGGGGCGGGGTCGTCGGTTCCGGGTCTGGGCGCGGGCTCAGGTGAGGGGCGAACTTCCACCACCATCGACGACGGCACCGGACCGGGGTAACGACCAGGCGGGCCAACCCGATGAAACGACTAGCTGGGCCTTTTCCACCTGGTCCCTCGTAGTGAGGGCCGAGACCGTCTTCGATCGTTCGCCTGACGGGGCGACGGTGGCGATGGCCCCTGGGGACGGGGCCTTTGGGGTCGAGGTATTCGCCGCCGCTGGGTCAGGGTTGGGCATCGTCGGGGGGTAGGAACTCGAAGGTCAGGTCTCCGAGCCGTACCAGCGTTGACGCGATCCAACCGCCCATAGAACTGAAGTGCTCGTCCAACTTCGATCCGTCGGCCAGCACGATCTCGTCCAGGTCGTAGGACCCTTCATAGGAGACCTCGATCGCGTACTCGGCGTCGTCCAGGTCGCCATCGAAGATGGTTTCGAGGGTGGGACCCGAGCGGTAGAGGACCTCACCGCCGATGGGGCTCGACTCCTCGGGCAAGACGGCCAGGACCCGTTGAGGGTCCGGGGATGCCGCAAGTCGCTGAACGCGAAACACGATCTCGATCTCGATGCGGGGCGGGTCATCGAGGGTCTCGCCGATGTACCAGGATCGATACGCGGTCTGAGCCCAGGTCGGCCAGTCGAGGGTTATGTCGGCCCGGGTCCGGGGCGGGCTGCCCTCCCCAGGTAGGGCGTAGGACGTTTCCCATGTGAGGTCCCCGAGCAGGACATCGGCCTGGAACCGTTCCTCGAAGGCCTGACGTTCAAGGAGGGCGCTCTCGACGGTGTCTCGCAACGCTCCGATCGCGTCGGTGAAAACGTGGTCGAGCACGTCAGCCTCGAGAATCCATGAGGGCGACGGCGACGGTCATTCCGTAGGTCTTGTGGCGGATGGTGGCGATGCGCCGCCCAGGTTGCACGGCGGGTTTGATGGCACCCAGGCCGTCGCCGAGCAGGTCAGACACCAAGTCCAAGTCGTCGACGTCGAGAGCCATTCCGAACCACTGTGCCGGCCCTTGGGCCTTGCCTGGGTCAGGGTTGTCGATGTTGCCCGACACGACCTCGACCACCGATGGACCGATGCGAAGGAAGGCTTGGCGCATCGGCGCCCCATATGACTCGGTGTCTCGGATTCGTCGGACCCCGAGGCCGCGGTCGACGAACGCGGCGGTGGTGCGGTCCAGGTCGGGGGTGATGATCACCACGTGGTCGATGCCGAGGGCGCCGTTGGGGTGGGGTGTCACCGCTTCGTCGGACCCTGATCGAGATGACGAGGGGATGCACGCCTCGAACTCGGTGACGATCCCATCGATCAGTCCAGGCCCGGCTGGAGCGTCGAGTCCGCCCACGGTCCAGCCCTGGATGCCTCCGATGTCGGACCGCTCGCCACCTCCGGTGAGGACGATGGCGGTGTCACCCAGGTGGATGGCGCCGCGGGCTCCGGGGTGTGCAGACACGGAGAAGCCGGCGGCCTCCCAAGCTGATGGCTGATCGGCGACGGTGAGTGAAATGAGTCGTGCTCGGTCCCCGAGATCGTCAGCGGTCATGGGGCGAACAGTACCGGCTGTGCCAGCGGGTAGCGTTGGTCGAACTGGCCGTAGCGCAGCTTGGAAGCGCACCGCGTTTGGGTCGCGGGGGTCGTGGGTTCAAATCCCACCGGCCAGACACGGTGATGTCGCCGACATCACGGGGCCGGACCTGCAACAGCGGGTTCGGCCCCACCAAACTCCCTATTCGCTCGCTTGCTCATGGGACCCCGAGAGCGATGGTTCCCCAGCGACATCTGCGCTGGCGGTGGGGACGATCGCGTCCCGTTTGTGTTTGGAGCGCTACCGGGCGGGTGCGATCGATGGATGCGAGTCGACCAGGACGCAGCGGGTGCCGGTGTAGATGGTGGGCATGCACTTGTTGCAGTGCACGCAGATTCCGGCGCTCTGGTGGTTGCGTTCGAAGCGGTTGACCAGGTCGGGTTCGCGCAGCAGGGCGCGTGCCATGGCGACGAACTCGAAACCCTCGTCGGCCACGGCCGAGTTGATGGTGGACAGCTCGTTGATCCCGCCCAGGAGGATCAAGGGGATGTCCAGCTCACGTCGGAACTGACGGGCGAAGGGGAGGAAGAACGCCTCCTCGAACGGCAGCTTCGGGAAGATCCGACGGCCGTAGGCTCGAACGCCTAGGCCGATGAGCGGTCCTTGGGCCTCGGCGAATTCACGCAGCGGGACGTCACCGCGGAAGTAGTACATCCCGTTGAGCAGCGAGCTGCCTCCGGTCAGTTGGATGGCGTCGAGCGTGCCGTCGGATTCGAAGAGCTTGGCGAACTGGAGGCTCTCGCTGAGCCAGAGCCCGCGCTCCACGCCGTCGGCCATGTTGAGCTTGGCGATGACGGCGATGCGCCCGTCGGCGACCTTTCGGACTGCCTCGAGAACGCGGCGCGGGAATCGAGCCCGGTTCTCGATGCTTCCGCCGAACTCATCTCGACGGTGGTTGAGATTGGGGCTGAGGAAGGAGCTGAGCAGGTAGTTGTGCCCGATGTGAACCTCCACCGCGTCGAACCCGGCTTCGATGGCGACGGTGGTGGCCGCGGTGAAGTCGGACACCACCTGGTCCAGATCCTCACGGGTGGCCGCTCGGATGACGCCGGTGGCCGGGGCACTGAACCGGGTGGATGGGGCCAGGCTCGGGTTCCGTCGGTTGTGGGCCTGGGCCACCAGGCCGGCGTGACCGAGCTGGGCGCTGATCTTGGCCCCTTCGGCCTGCACCGCTGCGGTGAGGCGGGTGAGGTCACCGACCATGTTGGGGGTCATAACCATGGTGTCCCGGCTGACCCTGCCCCCCTTGGAGACGGCGCAGTACGCCACCGTCGACAGCGCCGCACCGCCGCGAGCGACACGGACGTGGAAATCGATCAGCTCCGGGGTGACCTGGCCTCGGGGCATGACCCCTTCGAAGGTGGCCGCCTTGATCACCCGGTTCCGCAAAGTGAGCGGCCCGAGGCGCGCCGCCTCGAACGGAACCGGGGTGGGCTTGGCGTCACTCGGGCTCATGGTTGGCTCGTACCTTTCAGTCGAGAAGATCCAGGACCTGGGTGGCAGCGTCGACGATGTTGGTACCGGGCGGGAAGATGGCGGCTACCCCGGCATCCCGAAGGTGGTCGAAATCCTGAGGCGGGATCACCCCACCCACGACCACCTTGATGTCTCCAGCACCACGAGCCTCCAACTCTTCGATGAGCTGCGGGACCAGGGTCTTGTGGCCGGCGGCCTGGCTGGACACGCCGATCACGTGGACGTCGTTGTCCACTGCGTCGGCGGCGGCCTCGGCTGGGGTCTGGAACAGCACTCCCACGTCCACGTCGAAGCCGAGGTCGGCGAACCCGGTGGCGATCACCTTGGCCCCACGGTCGTGCCCGTCCTGACCCATCTTCACCACCAACATCCGCGGTCGCCGGCCCTGGGCCTCGGCGAAGGCGTCGATGCGGGCCTGGATGGCAGCGAAGCGCTCGTCGCCCTCGTAGGCGTGACCGTAGAAACCTTGGATCGTTCGAACCTCCGCGGCATGGCGACCGAAGACCGCTTCCATGGCGTCGCTCATCTCGCCCACGGTGGCTCGGGCTCGGGCGGCGTCGATGCACAGGGCCAGCAGGTTGCCGTCGGACCGTGCCCCTTCGGTGAGGGCTTCCAGTGCGGCGGTCACGGCAGCGTCATCACGTTCGGCACGGATTCGTTCCAGCTTGGCGACCTGCTGGGCCAGCACGGCGGCGTTGTCGATGTCGAGCACGTCGACGGCTTCAGGGTTGTCGAGCTTGTACTTGTTCACACCGACCACGACCTCTTCGCCTCGGTCGATGCGGGCCTGGCGACGGGCAGCGGACTCTTCGATACGGAGCTTGGGCATGCCCGACTCCACCGCGTTGGTCATTCCCCCCAGTTCCTCCACCTCTTCGATCAGCGCCCATGCCGAATCGACCAGGTTCTGGGTGAGGGCTTCGACGTAGTACGAGCCACCCAGCGGGTCGATGACGTGGGGAACCCCGGTCTCCTCTTGGATCACGAGCTGGGTGTTGCGGGCGATGCGGGCCGAGAAGTCGGTGGGAAGGCCGAGCGCTTCGTCGAAGGCGTTCGTGTGCAGCGACTGAGTTCCGCCCAGCACCGCCGCCAACGCTTCGATAGTGGTACGGATCACGTTGTTGTACGGGTCGAGTGCGGTGAGCGATACCCCCGACGTCTGGCAGTGCGTGCGCAGCATGAGCGACTTGGGGTCCTTGGGTTCGAACTGGCTCATGACCCGGTGCCAGAGGATGCGAGCGGCTCGCAGCTTGGCGACCTCCATGAAGAAGTCCATGCCGATGGCAAAGAAGAAGCTCAACCGGCCCGCGAACTTGTCGACGTCGAGGCCTCGGGCCAGCGCCGAGCGCACGTACTCCAACCCGTCGGCGATGGTGAAGGCCAACTCCTGTTCGGCCGTGGCCCCCGCTTCTTGCATGTGGTAGCCCGAGATCGAGATCGAGTTCCACTTGGGCATGTGGTCCGACGTGTACTCGATGATGTCGGCCACGATCCGCATGCTCGGCTCGGGCGGATAGATGTAGGTGTTGCGGACCATGAACTCCTTGAGGATGTCGTTCTGGATGGTCCCGGCCAGCTTGTCCTGGGTGACGCCCTGTTCTTCGGCGGCGACGACGAAGGACGCCAGCACCGGCAAAACGGCGCCGTTCATGGTCATCGACACCGACATCTGGTCCAGCGGGATGCCGTCGAAGAGGATCTTCATGTCCTCGACCGAGTCGATGGCCACCCCGGCCTTGCCCACATCGCCCACCACCCGAGGGTGATCGGAGTCGTAGCCCCGGTGGGTGGCCAGATCGAAGGCCACCGACACGCCCTGCTGGCCAGCGGCCAGGTTGCGACGGTAGAAGGCGTTGGATTCCTCGGCGGTGGAGAACCCGGCGTACTGGCGGATGGTCCAGGGTCGGTTTGCGTACATGGTGGCCCGAACCCCACGGGTGAACGGGGCCAGGCCCGGCAAGGTGTCGGTGTCGAGGTCCTGCACGTCGGCGGCGGTGTACAACGCCTTGACGTCGATGCCCTCTGGCCTGGTGCGGGTGAGGGTCTCGGGGTCGCGGCCCTTGAGATCCTTGGCCGCCAAGGCCTTCCAGGTGTCCAGGCCGGGGGTTTCTGAGGCATCGGTCACGATCGCGAGCCTACGGGGCCACATCGGATAGACCCCAATGGGACCAGGCTCCTCTACCGGCGTGGAGAACTGTTCAGCAGCCTTCGAGGTAGAGCGCTACCAACGCCTGGAGCTCTCGGGGTTGGCCGTCCACCCACCCGTGGAACTCGTCCAGATCTTCGCCTGACGGGGTGAGGTTGATCAGGTCAGTGACGCTCTTGATTGAGGTTCCCGTCGATGGGGGAGCGGTTGGGTCTGTACCGCCGATGAACCAGTTCAGTTGCTTGGAGAGGTTCTCGTCTGAGGCGATGACGACCCAGACCTGGCGGCGCAGGGTCTCGCGTTCGAGTCGGGTTCGTTCCTCGCGATCGCCGGCCTCGGGCACGGTGGATTCCTGCCACTCGTCGAGAGCCATTTTGAGGCCGGCACCGACCAGAGTGCCAACCACGGGGTTCGCGCCCTTGGTGAGTGCGCCGGTCACCGGGTTTACCACCAGGCCTAGGAGGCTGAACGTCGCCACCGACCCAGGCCCGGGCCGATCGCTGGCGGCCGCAGCCACCTCTAGGGCATCGGCCAGCTTGTCGAAATCGTCCATGGCTGTGATCTGTTCGTGGGATGGGCTGTGAAGGGTGGCCCGGATCCGTTGCAGGCTGTGGGTCTCCAAGGCCAACAGAGTGGTGAGCCATGGCTTCTCGTATTGGGCGATCGCCTCGAATACCCGGCCGGGGTTGCCGCCGCGAACCTGGTCGACCCGGGCCGTGAACAACGCGAGGTCCTCGGCCATGAAGTCGGCCAGGAGTTGGGCCAACGGCTCGGTGACCTCGGTGGCGCCGTGTTTGACCACCCAGTCATAGACGCCACGGAGGATCTCGGTCCTTGGTAGCGGTGTCGAGCTTCCGGGCTGGAGCGCCGGATTCTCGAGGAGGTCTCGGATGATGGTGACTGCGGCTGGCTGGGCGGCGGTGCCGTTGTCGAGCAGCCATCGGACCCGCTTGGCCACGGTTGCGCCGGTGCGGTCGTCGGTGAGGAGGAAATCTGCCGAGCCCGGGGTCAGGCTCAAGGCGTTGAGGAAGGCAACGTCGGGATCGGAGGTGCGTCCCGGACCGGTGAGGAACCGGTAGGAGCTGGACACATCGGCGTCGGTTATGGCCGACACCAACAGCAGAGGAGTGAGCACCATGGCCAGGTAGGCCAGGCCGGAACGGACGCCGGAGGCGCCGGCGAGTGCCCGCAGCACGTTTCGGCCGATCGGTTCCTTCAGGAGCTTGTTGATCATGTCCACCTCCAGGTGAGCTTCGGGTATCGGTTGGTCGAGGGTGCGGGTGGCCGTGGCCCAGGCGTCGGCCAGTTGGCGGAACGGGCCGATCTCGACCTCCCAGGGCGACGTGTCGGCGGCCAAGGTCTCCACGTAGGTGGCGAGTCGTTCTGGCCCCAGCTCGTTGAACAGGGCGGCCAGGTAGACGGGGTCGGTGCTGAGGGATCCCTGGGAGGTGATGAACTCGACCGCAGCTGCCGGTCCACCCCGGGATGCGGCCAGGATGGCCTTGTGGGCATCGACACGTCCCCGTGCCGCTGCCGCCCTGGTCGGACGGGTGAGGGCTGAGTCGAGGGTGCCGTAGTGCGCGGAGATCACCTCACTGAGGTGCTGATCGGTGGTGACCGATAGGCGCTCGGTCGCTGGTTTGGAGTCGGCCAGCCGGAACGCTTCGGCGATGCGTTCGAGATGACGGGCCAGGTCGTGGATGGATGTCTCAGCCGATCTGGTGAGGCGGTGGGCGCTGATCGAAACATGTCGGTCTGGGCAGGCGTCCTGGAATGCGGCCGATGCCACGCTGACGGCATGGGCGGCGTCTTCGAGGTGGCTCCCGGCTGCTGTAACGCCCGCGGACGCCCGAGTTAGCAGGTCTGGTCGTGCGGAGCTGATGGTCATGGGACGGTCACGGCCTCGGTTGTGGTGGCCTCCGCTTGTGCCGCCTCGGCTGCGGCCGTGACCTGTGCGGCCTCGGCGGCTGCGGCGTCAACGCGGCGTTGCTGTTCGGCCACGGCCCAACTGCGGGCCTGCTCGACCTCTTGACGGTCGTCCTCGGCGCGCCGGGCCGCCAGGGTGATGCGTTCTTGGAGCTCGGCGGCTCGAGAGTCGAACCACTGTCGGCTGTAGCCAGCCCAGTCACGGCGGGCCAGGTCTGCGTTTGCTTCGGTGCGGCGCCGAAAGCGGTCCAGCTCATCGGCGAGGACCGCGAGAGCGGCCGACAACGCGGCCGCGGCCCCGTCATCGAAGCGAACCGGTTCGATGAGCGGAACCGCCACGGCGGTCGGGGTGACGGGATTCTGGGGCAGCATTTACGGCACCTCCATGGCGAATATTGGAAAGTCATGAAATAGCATGAAATGTGATAGTCGCGCAAGGGTGGGAAGATTGGAGCGACACCGGCTTCACCCGTAGCGTGAGCCAGCCATGGTCAAACTCATCTGCCTCGACGTCGACGGCACCCTGGTCGGGTCCAAGGGCGTCCCGTCATCCGCGGTCTGGTCGGCCGCAGATCGGGCAAGACGGCGGGGTCAACGCCTCACCCTGTGTACGGCCCGTTTGGCCGCAGGCCCGACGCGTGAGTGGGCCGAACGACTAGACCCCTCCGGGTGGCACGTATTCCACACCGGGGCCGCCCTGTGGCAACCGTCGACCGGTGAGGTCGACCTCACGCCGCTTCCAGCCGATTCCCTTGCCGCCGCAATGTCGATCGCCGCGGCCAGGGGATGGGTGCTGGAGGCCTACACCTGGGACGACTATGCGGTGGACGATGACCGACCGTTGGCCCGATCTCACGCGAACCTCCTAGACCTTCCGTTCCGGAGACGCCCGATCTCCAGCCTCGACGGCGACGTCGTTCGAGCCCAGTTCGTGGTCCCACTCGACGCCGCTGACGATGCCGTGGCCAGCGCACCGGAGGGAACCGTCGGCTCGGCGGCCACCTCCCCGGCAATGCCCGGAGCAGCTTTCGTCTCGTTGACCCGTCACGACGTCTCCAAGGCATCAGGAGTGTCCAAAGTGGCCGCCCACGTCGGGGTCGACCTCGCCGACTCGATGATGGTGGGAGACGGGCACAACGACATCCCCGCCATCCAAGCCGTGGGCTGGGGCGTCGCCATGGGAAACGCCGCTCCGGCCGTGCTCGACGCGGCCCGAATCGTGGCCGGTCACGTCGATTCCGATGGCGCCGCCGACATCATCGACCGTTCCGCCGACCTCGGCTGAACACCCCCCCGGACAAGGCCCTCTCCTGACATCACTAGCCTGAGCGGACATGGCCCATCGCTTCGTCGTCATCGGGGGCGGACCTGCCGGAAACCAGGCCGCTACCACCGCCGCCCGCCTCGGTGCCGAGGTCACCCTCATCGAACGGGACGTGGTCGGCGGCGCTGCCCACCTGTGGGACTGCATCCCCTCCAAGGCCATGATCGCCACCGGCGACGCCATGACACTTCTACGTCAGGCCGAGGGAATGGGCCTGCGGGGGGTGGACGCCCACCTCGATTTCGACGCCCTGCGTACCCGCATCGCCGGTATCGAGTCCCGCCTTGAAGGGTCCGTCACCGGTCTGCTCGCCAGTCAGGGAGTGCGGTTGTTGCAGGGCTCGGGCCGTATGGTCGGACTCAACGAGGTGGAGGTCACCGGACTCGACGGTGTGGTGCAGGTGATCCCCGCTGACACTGTTGTCCTGTCCACCGGAAGCCGGCCCCGAATCCCAGACTGGGCCCCGATCGACGGTGAACGGGTGCTGACCACTCGCCACGCCTATCCACCGCCCACCCTGCCCGACCATCTGGTGGTGGTCGGTTCAGGTGTGACCGGGGTGGAGTTCGTTCACATGTTCTCGGCATTCGGTTGCGACGTCACCCTCATCGTGAGCCGCCAGCAAGTGCTGCCCCAGAAGGACCCCGAGGTTGCAGCCGTGCTGGAGGACGACTTCTTGGGTCGTGGTGTGAAGCTGTTCAAGGGGGCCAGAGCAGAGGGCATCGACGTGACCGATGAGGGTGTGGCCGTTCGTTGCGACGACGGCCGCGTCGCCCGTGGATCCCACGTGCTCTTGTGCATCGGGTCGATCCCCAACTCCGAGACCCTCGGCCTGGAGGAGATCGGCGTCGAGCTAGACGGCGGCTACGTCAAGGTCGATCACAACTGCAAGTCGTCGGTGCCCCACATCTACGCTGCCGGTGACCTGTCGGGGAAGCTGCCGCTGTCTTCGGTCGCCTCCATCCAGGGTCGCAAGATCGCCGAACACGCCCTCGGCCTGCACGCCGGGCCCCACCGTCACCTCGATTACGAGAAGGCGGCATCGGCAATCTTCACCGACCCCGAGATCGCCGATGTCGGCCTGGCTGAGGCCGATGCCTTTGCCGAAGGCCGCAAGGTGCGAGTCACCAAGGTTCCGTTCTCGGCTTCGGCCAAGGCCCTGATCAACAACGATCCCAGGGGTTTCGTGAAGATCGTCTCGGACCCTGCCACCGGCGTCGTACTGGGCGGTTCGATCGTGGGTCGTCACGCCGCCGAGCTCATCTCGGTGATCGCCGTTGCGGTGACCGCGGGGCTGAAGGTGATCGATCTGGCCGAGAGCATCCTGGTGCATCCGGCCCTGTCCGAAGCCCTCACCGAGGCAGCCGAGTAAGCAGCCGTGGTCGGCTGTCCCGCGGTGACCATGGGGAGTGGGGGCCGTAACGAGCGCTTCGGGCAGAGATGCTCGTACCATGTTCGGCCATGACGGTCACCGAACCTCAGCTCGACTCCGCTGCCGCCCCAGCCGAGGCTCCGGTCCCGCCCGTCACCGGACCGCTGGAGCGCGAACAGGGACGTTGGACCCACCAGTGGGCCGAGCTTTTCGCCGAGGTGATCGACGCAGGTTTGTGCACCGGCTGTTCGGCCTGTGTCATCTCTTGCCCGCACGACGTCATCGGATACCACCACAAGGAGGGCGGCTACCGACCGTTCCACGTCGAGGACGAGTTGGGGCCCACCGACTGTGTCCACGGTCAGAAGGGCTGTACGTCCTGTACCAGGGCGTGTCCCCGCTTCCGGGACTGGGAACCCACCGCAGAAGAGCACCTTTTCGCCCGGGCCCGCGAGCGCGATGAGATCTGGGGCATAGCCGAACAGGTGCTGTTGGTTCGTGCCGCCGACGACGAGGTGCACGATCGGGGGCAGGACGGCGGCTTGGTCTCCGCGATCCTCATCTGGCTGCTGGAAGAGGGCTACATAGACGGGGCGCTGGTCAGCCAGATCGAAGGCGACGGCTCTTCATGGCGGGCCAAGCCGGGGGTGGCCACCACTCCTGAGGAGGTCCTCGACGCGGCCGGGAGTCGGTACACCTACTCTGCGAACTGGCTCGCCTACGACGAGGCCCGTGAGAGAGGGCTAGAGAAGTTGGCTCTGGTGGGCATGGGTTGCCAGACCTCGGCCGCTCCGGTGATGTGGAGTCGCAAGATCGGCAAGGTGGGCAAGCCGATCCAGGTGACTCTCGGACTGCTGTGCTCGAAGACCTTCGACGACCGGATCTTCGAGGAGCTGTTCGAGGCGAAGTACGGCATTGCTCGAGCCGACATCAAGAAGGTCAACATCAAGGGCGTCTTCCAGATCTGGACCCACGATGGCGCGTACCACGAGATCCCGCTCAAGGAATGCCATGCATGGACCCGGGAGGGTTGTACGCACTGCCCGGACTTCGCCGCCGAGCACGCCGACATCTCCACTGGAGGAATCGGCCAGTTCTCCGACTGGACACTCACCGTGGTTCGGACCGAGTTGGGCAAGGCCATCATGGACCGTATGGCTGTGGCGGGACGGATCATCACCCGCCCGGCCGAGGAGGACGATCCGGGCGCCATTTCCTTGATGGCCCGGCTGTCGCGCAACAGCCGCAACCGATGGCCCGAGACCGCCATCGGCTTCCCCCGCGTCATGACCGCCCCCCCACCCAAGAAGAAGCCCACCACCGCCTAGTGCCTAGCGATGGCGTGCCACCGACATGGGCGACGGCACCGTCCAGGTGATGGTGGCCCACACCGCGGAGGGGTGCCCGGAGTGCGGTTGGCGCGATCTTGACCGGCGGGTCAAGATAGCGGAATGGACCTGAGCTACCCCGCCGAAGCCGAAGAGTTCCGTATCGAGATCCGGGCCTGGTTGGAGGAAAACCTGCCGGCAGGCTGGTTCGACGAGGGCTTCGAGATGTCGCCCGACGACAAGAAGAAGTTCAACGAGGAGTGGCCGTCCAAGCTCTTCGCCGGTGGGTGGATATGCGCGTCGTGGCCCACCGAGTACGGCGGCAAAGGACTCTCCACCATGCAGAACGTGGTGTTGGCCGAGGAGTTCGCTCGGGCCAAGGCCCCGATGCGCGCCGACTTCTTCGGTGACACCCTCGTTGGGCCGACCATCCTCCAGCACGGCACCGAGGAGCAGAAGAAGTACTTCCTACCCAAGATCATGAAGGGCGAGATGGCCTGGTGTCAGGGCTTCTCCGAACCCGACTCCGGTTCGGACCTCGCATCGCTGAAGACCACGGCCGTGCTCGACGGTGACGAATGGGTGATCAACGGCCAGAAGGTGTGGACCACCCAGGCCCAGTTCGCCGACTACTGCTTCGTGCTGGCTCGCACCGACCCGAACGTGAAGAAGCAGGCCGGGATCTCCTACCTGTTGGTGCCGATGAAACAGGACGGCATTGAGGTCAGGGGCATCGTGCAGCCCGATGGGACCGCCGAGTTCAACGAGGTCTTCTTCACCAACGCCCGTTGCCCCAAGGAGAACGTGGTCGGCGGCGTCAACGGCGGTTGGACCGTGGCCAACTCGACGCTCAGCCACGAGCGGGGAATGTCGGCCACCACCGGCTACCGCCGCTTCGAACAGGAGTACCTGTTGATGGTGGCCGAGGCCAAGCGCAACGGCTCGATCGAGGATCCAGTGATCCGCCAAGGCCTGGCCCGCTACTACACCAAGGTTCAGATCCTGAGGATCAACGGCCTGCGCTCGCTCACCCAGACCCTCAACAAGACCAAGGACATGGGGGTGATCTCGCTCGGCCTCACCAACAAGATGTTCTGGTCCGAGATGCACCGTGACGCCATGGAGTTGGCCCTCGACATCTTCGGGGCCGCATCGATGTTGGTGTCCACGGGCCCCGAGTCCGGCAATTGGCCGGCGGCGATGCGAGCCAAGGGCCGCGACACCTACAAGCCGAGTCCGATGATGTCGTCGTTCTTCTTCTCCCGCTCCGAGACCATCTGGGGCGGTACCGCCGAGATCCAGCGCAACATCGTCGGCGAGAAGTTCCTCGGCCTCCCCCGCGAACCCAAAGCACCCGGAGAGAAGTAGCTGGCGTATCGGCCGAGGTCACTCCTCAGCCGGGATCCGCTGATAGGTCAGTCGTCGCGGTCAGCCGATTGTGTGTTCCTTGTGGTGCCGGTGGGCTCATCCAGCGGGGTGGCGGACGTTCCAGAGCCACTCGACCAAGGCCTGTTTGCCCTGGCTCTGCGTAGGCCCGGTGATCATGTTGTCGAGGCCGCCGCCCAGGGCCATGAGCTTGTAGGTGGTGTCGGCAGTAGTGATTCGGATGTCGCCCGTCTCTGCCTTCAGGAACTCACCGAGGCCGCCGCCGAATCCGTCCACCGACGACCTGACCACGTCGGTCGGGCTGATCGACACCGGCGGGCCCGAGGCCTCGGCCCGTCGGTTCGTCGGCACCATGACCAGGCGGCTCGGCGTGACCCCGATGGCGAAGCTGAGCCCGGCCGGTCTGACGGACCGGGGCGAGAACCGTTTGTCAGTCGAGGTGACCGGCGAAGAGGGTGTCTAGCTCGCGGGTGATCCGTTTGGCGCTGACGGGGCCGCGGGTTCCTACCGTCTGGGCGAACAGGCTCACCCTCAGCTCCTCGATCATCCAGGTCACCTCCTTCACCCGGGGGGTGACCTGGCTGGGCCGCAAGGCGGCCAGCAGTTTGGCGTGGTCCGCCTCCACGGCGGCGACCTCGGCGAGGTGGCGTCGGTCCCGGGCGGGTGCTTCGGCTATTCGCCCGATCCGGTGGCCTAGGGCCTGGAGGTAGCGGTCGACATCGGCAAGGCGTGAGATACCGGCCTCGGTCACGAAACCGGGATGGACGAGACGTCGTCGGTGGGCCCGGGCATCGGCCACCAGGTCCGCGAGGGTGGGGCTGGTCAGCCGCTCGAGTTGTCGGTCGAGCTCCGCGGCGGTGACCACCAGGCGACCGGTGTCGGCCAGGGCCGTGGTGGCCATCTGGCGCAGGTGGTCACGCGCCCGTCGTACGAGGGTTTCAAAGGCTGGCTCATCGCGCACGTCTTCACCGTGGTCAGCGATCACCCGGTCGGCGGCGGCATTGATGCAGTCCCGGAGGAGCAGGCCGAGGCTCAGGTCATCGTCGGCGGCCAGGGCCAGCCGGACTCGGTTGGGTACACCTCCCTCCAGGCCTCGGATTCCCACCGGCACCGAGAGCAGCAACAGGCGACGCAGGCCGACGGCCATGATCTTGCTGGCGATCTCGGGGGTGGAGAACACCTTGATGTCGACCGACTCACCTCGATCCAACAGGGCGGGGTACCCGGTGATCCGATGACCATCGACCTCGGAGTGGACGGCAACCGGTAGGTCTCCGAAATCCCAACCGGTCACCCCCTTTCGTTCGACACCCACGGCGCTGGGAGCCCCGTCGACCGCGTTTGGCGACGCGGCGGTCATGGGTTGTCCGTCGGAGGGGGATGGTCGGGGTCCGTTCGTTCTCTCACCGGTGATGGTGGGGTCGGAGCCGGCTTCCGGGCTAGGTGCGTGGTGGGCCTGGTGCTTGGCCGCGGATCGGGCAAGGGCTTCGGCCATCGCGGCCCGGGCGCGGCTGCCGAGAAGGCGCTTCAGGTCGTCCAGGTCCTTGCCGATCGCCACCAACTCGGCAGCTGGCCCGGTCCCCTCGGTGGCGGCGAAGGTGATCCGTAGGTGGTCGTCCACCCGCCGGTGGTTGAAGGCGTCGGCCCCGACTCGGATTCCGGTTTGCTCGGACAGAACGTCGGCCAGCACCTCCACCAGGGCACGGTCCTGGTGTTTGACGGCAGCAACCGCCCGTTCGATTGTGGGGGTGAGGGGGCTGAGTTGGCGGCGCAGATCCTTGGGTGCGGTGCGGATCAGGGCATTCACCAGGTCGGCCCGCAACCCCGGCACCTGCCAGTCGAAGTCCCACGGTTCCACCTGGTTGAGCACGGCCAGCGGGATTCGTACCGTAACGCCGTCCAGATCGTGGCCGGGTTCGAACCGGTACGACAGCGACAGACTCAGGCCTCCCTGGACCCAGGTGTCGGGGAAGTCGGCCGGGTCCAATCCGTCGGGCACTGCTTCGGGCTCCAGCAGGTCGCTGACGGTCAGGTCGAGCAGAGTGGGCTGGTCCCGGCGAGCCTGCTTCCACCAGCGGTCGAAGTGGCGGCCGGAAACGACATCGGGTCCGACCCGGTCGTCGTAGAACTCGAACAGGGTGTGATCGTCCACGAACGTGTTGGCCCGGCGGAAGCGGTCGCCCATGGCTTGGGCCTCCTCCATCACCTCGTCGTTGTGGACCAAGAACGGATGAGGTGAGTCCCACTCCCGACGGACGAGGGCGTGCTCGATGAACAGGTCCCGGGCCTCGTCTCGGTCGACCCGGTCGTAACCGACCCGTCTCCCCGTGACGATCGGCAACCCGTAGAGGGTGACCTGTTCGGTGGTGACCGCTCGCCCGGAGCGTTCGTCCCAGCGGGGGTCACCGTAGGAGCGCTTCACCAGATGAGCGCCCAGATCCTCGGCCCACTCCGGCTCGATGGCGGCCACCTGACGGGCCCACAACCGGTTGGTCTCCACCAACTCGGCGGCCATCACCCAACCGGGGGGCTTGCGGGCCAGGCCCGACCCGGGCGCGATCTGGAACCGTGACCCCCGGGCCCCGCGGTACTCGCGGGATTGGCGCTGACCGGACTGTCCGCGGCCTCGGTTGAGCTGGCGGCCTTGGGCCTTGTCGTCGGGCCTTTCCAACATGCCGACGTGGGACAACAGCCCGGCCAGGATCGCCTTGTGGACCCGATCGGGATGAGCGTGGCCACCACCGTTCCCGGTCTCGGATGGCTTGATGTCGAGGGTGGCGGCGGCTCGGGCCAACTGGCGGTGCAGGTCGATCCACTCGCGCACCCGCAGGTAGTTGAGGAACCCGTCTCTACACTCTCGCCGGAACCGGCTGGAGGAAAGGGTGTCCCGGCGCTCGCTCAGGTGGTCCCAGAGCCGGACCAGACTCAGCAGGTCAGACCCGGGGACCTTGAACCGACCGTGGGCTTCGGCCGCGGCCTGTTCCTGATCGGTCGGGCGCTCGCGTGGGTCCTGGATGGACAGGGCCGCGGCGATGATCAACACCTCACGGACACAGCCTTGACGCTGGGCCTCCACCACCATCCGGGCCAGGCGAGGATCGATGGGCAGTCGTACGAGCTGACGGCCCACCTTGGTGAGTCGCCTCCTATCGCCGTCGCGGTCCGCCACGACGGCGTCGAGCTCCTCCAGCAACGCAACCCCGTCTCGGATGGCGCGGGGATCGGGGGGATCGAGGAACGGGAACCGGGCCACGTCACCCAGACCCAGGTTCGTCATCTGCAAGATGACCGAGGCCAGGTTGGTTCGCTGGATCTCGGGGTCGGTGAAGGCGGGACGGGCGAGGAGGTCGTCCTCGCTGTAGAGACGGATGCAGATCCCCGGTGCCACCCGGCCGCACCGACCCGCCCGCTGGTTGGCTGACGCCTGACTCACCGCTTCGATGGGTAGACGCTGGACCTTGAGCCGGTGGCTGTAACGCGAGATGCGCGCCGTTCCGGCGTCGACCACGTATCGCACGCCAGGAACGGTGATCGACGTCTCGGCCACGTTCGTGGCCAAGACGACCCGTCGACCGCGGTGGGCCTCGAACACTCGGTGCTGTTCGGCCGCGGACAGGCGGGCGTACATGGGCAGGATCTCGGTGCCCGCCAGTGGACGACCGGTCAGGGTCTCCTTGGCCAGGGCGTCGGCGGTGTCACGGATCTCTCGTTCGCCGCTCAGGAAAACCAAGACGTCGCCGGGGCCTTCCCGGGTCAGTTCCATTACTGCATCACAGACCGCGGTGACCTGGTCCCGGTCGTCGTCGATGACGTCGTCGCCCTCATCGGCGGGGTGCAGACCCCCGTAGGGGCGGTAGCGGATCTCGACGGGGTAGCTGCGACCTGACACCTCGACCACTGGTGCCGGTCTGTCGTCGGTGCAGAAGTGGTCGGCGAAGCGGGCGGTATCGATGGTGGCCGAGGTGATGATCACCTTCAGGTCGGGGCGACGGGGGAGCAGCCGCTTGAGGTGACCGAGCAACACGTCGATGTTGAGGCTCCGCTCGTGAGCCTCGTCCACGATGATCGTGTCGTAGCGGCGTAGGTCCCGATCTCGTTGCAGCTCGGCCAGCAATATTCCGTCTGTCATCACCTTGATGGCCGTGTCCTCGCCCACCCGGTCGGTGAATCGCACCGCGTAGCCGACAGTTCCGCCTAGGTCGGTGCTGAGCTCCTCGGCCACCCGTTCGGCCACCGTGCGCGCCGCCACCCGCCGCGGCTGGGTGTGGCCGATCCAACCGTTGGTCCCTCGTCCCAGTTCCAGGCACAACTTGGGGAGCTGAGTGCTCTTGCCCGACCCGGTCTCGCCGGCGACGATCACCACCTGGTTGGCGGCGATCACCTCGAGCAGTTCCTCGCGCCGGGCCGTGATGGGCAGGTCGGCCGGGTAGGTGATGGCCGGCGGCACCGAGGGCATTTCCCGAACTCTAGAGCCGGACTTGGCACGGATCCGCGGTGGTTCTGAGACTCACGCCCACGCCCAGGACGGTCAGACCGTGGTCGCCAGCCTTCAACGCCTGTGTGTACCCCACAACCGGGCCCGCGCCCAAGCCTGACGACCAGGTCTGGGATGCCTGGTCTGGGTTGTCAGTGCTCCTGGGTACGGTGGCGGTGGCGTGAGATTGACCCTTGCAGGGAGACCTGACAGACGATCCGAACCTTCCGTCGGGAGCGGGCCACAGGGGGCTTGCGTTGTGGGCGGTTGGTTGACCCTTCGGAGTGAGGTCACCACAATGTCGTTGACAGAACGAAGCCGTCACAAGCTTTATGAGACCTTCGCGGTGCTCATCGACGATGAGAAAGCAGTCGAGGAGATGCTCTCCTACTTCCCGGCAAGAGACGTCGAAGAACCGGTCACCAAAGACTTCCTCCGCTCCGAACTCGGGGTTCTTCGTTCTGAGCTTCACGCCGAGTTTCAGTCTGAGATCGGTTCCGTCCGTGGAGAACTCTCCGACCTTCGTGTCGAGAAGTTGCAGTCGGCGCGTGCCACCCAGACCTGGATCATCACCACCGGCCTGTCGCTGGCCGGGCTCGTCTTGGCCCTCGCCCGCTTCGGCTGACGCTCAGCCAGGGCCAGCGGGGTCGCAGCGGACCCGGATCCCTGCGCCCGCCTGTCGGCGGCGGGCCGCGCTCAACCCTCGGGTCCGACCCGGCCGTCGTAGAACTCAACCAGGGTCTGGTCGGCTACGAGCGTGTCGGCCCGCCGGAAGCAGCCACCCACCGAATCGGCCGCTTCGAGAACCTTGTCGCTGTGCACGAGAAGGTGGTGAGGACTGCCTGGAGCCGGACGTGGCAGAGTTCCGCTGTGGTTCTGCGGCGGTCCGGTGACGGATTCATCACCTGTGCGGACGGTAGGACTCGCTGGGGTCGCTTCGGAGCGGCCGGTGTGGTCTTCGTCTTTCGGGCCCCCGACGGTGACGAGGTGCTACTCCAACTTCGTTCGGCAATGGCCCACGAGGGGGGAACCTGGTCGTGTCCGGGCGGGGCGATCGATCGGGGTGAGTCCCCGTTCGAGGCGGCCATGCGAGAGTCGACGGAGGAAGTGGGCGAGCCGCCTGCGGGTTGGCGGCATCTGGGAGACCACGTCTTCACCCCGGCCCACGACTGGACCTACACCACAGCGGTGGTGGAGGTGACCGACCGCTTCGGTTCCTCGCTCAACTTCGAGACCACCGACGTGGCATGGGTGCTCGTCACCGCCGTGGAGGATCTGGCGCTGCACGGAGGCTTTGCCACCAGCTGGCCCGACGTCCGCCGCATCATCGCCCCCGCCGCGGACTGACGTCGAGCGTCCCCCGCAAGCTCCCGAACGGGTGCACCGGGCGCTGGTCGCAGGACATGCGGGCCGAACTCTTCGGTGCTTAGGAGGTGCGCCGACAGGCGGACCGACCCATAAACACGGGATGGCTAAACCGAGGCGAAGCCTCGGTCTGATCACCCTTGCAGCGACGACGACCGGACCTATCCGCTCGGGTCCTTATTGAGATGGTCGAGCGAGTTCGCTCTTCACGCTGACCGTTAGGCGTCATGGCCGCCTGTCTGTGGGCGGTCAGCCGCAAATTTTCTGGCGCCCTCGGCAGGATTCGAACCTGCGCACACGGCTCCGGAGGCCGATGCTCTATCCCCTGAGCTACGAGGGCGGGGGTCGTCACCCTAGTGGGTGACCGGGGAGCGCCCCCAACGGCCGTGAGATGCGCCTGGGCTTCTGGCCGAGGAACCGATATCAGCGTAGCCAGGGGGTGCCCGTAGGATCGGACGACCGCCGCGGCACCTGCCCGGACCTCGGCGCAGCACCCGAAAGGTTCCTCCGTGATCCGCGACGCCCTCGCTTCCGCCGTGCACGATGCCCTGGTGGCGTTGGCCGTTGACCCGCTGCCTGAGCGGATCGATCTGGAGCGGCCGGCTCGCAAGGAACACGGTGACTGGTCGTCCAACGTGGCCTTGGCAACCGCCAAGAAGGCCGGGCGCAACCCGCGTGAGCTGGCCACAGCTCTGATCGATCACCTGAGCGCGAACCTTCCGGCTCACGTCGAGCGGGTCGAGATCGCCGGACCCGGGTTCGTCAACTTCCACCTGGCCCCGACCTGGCTCCACGACGTGCTGGCCGAGGTCGTCACCGCGGGCGTGGACGACTACGCCCGCTCCGAGGATGGGGCGGGGCGCTCGGTCATCGTCGAGTTCGTGTCGGCCAACCCGACCGGACCGGTGCACGCCGGTCATGCTCGGGGTGCCGCCTACGGCGATTCGGTGGCCCGACTGTTGGAGCGGTGCGGATGGGCCGTTACCCGCGAGTTCTACATCAACGACCGCGGTGTCCAGATGCAGAACTTCGGCGCCTCGCTGGCTGCCCGCAAGAACGGTGAGGAACCGCCCGAGGACGGCTACCAGGGCCAGTACGTCACCGACTGGGCCGCCGAGATGCCCGATGGTGTCGATCCTGTGGCGTGGGGCGAGGACCGGGCCCTCGCCGACCAGCGCGACGCTCTAGCGGCCTTCGGCGTGCACTTCGACGTGTGGTACCGGGAGCTGTCCCTGGTCGACTCGGGTGCCATCGAGGAAACCCTCGGCGAGCTTCGGGACAAGGGTTACGTGTTCGACGAGGACGGAGCGGTCTGGTTGCGGTCCACCGACTTCGGTGACGACAAGGACAGGGTCCTGGTCAAGAGCGACGGCGAGCTGACTTACCTGGCGCCTGACATCGCCTACCACCGAGACAAGTTCTCGCGTGCCGAACGTCTCATCAACGTATGGGGGGCCGACCACCACGGTTATGTGGCCCGCATGAAGGCGGCCATGGCGGCACTCGGCCACGACTCGGGTGAGCTCGAGGTGGCCATCGTCCAGCTCGTCGAACTGCTCAAGGACGGGGAACCGGTCCGCATCTCCAAGCGGTCCGGAAACCTGATCGAGCTGCGCGACATCGTGAACGAGGTCGGCGCCGACGCGGCACGGTTGACCTACCTGCTCCAGTCGATCGACTCCCGTCAGACGGTCGACCTGGCCGTGGTGGCCAGCCAGGGCATGGACAACCCCGTGTACTACGTGCAGATGGCCCACGCCCGGATTCACGGGATCGCCCGTCGGGCCGCCGAGGCCGGTATCGAGCGGGCACCCCTGGGTGAAGCCAACCTGGCGCTGCTCACCCACGAACGAGAGCTGGATGTGTTGCGCTCGTTGTCCGAGCTACCCGAGACCGTGCTGTCGGCCTGCGCCGACCGGGCCCCACATCGGGTCACCACCTGGGTGCGAGAGCTCGCCGGTGCGTTCCACGGCTTCTATCACGACTGCTACGTGGTCGGAGATGGGGTCAGCCCGGAGCTGACCCAGGCCCGGCTGTGGCTGGTGGAATCTGCTCGGGTCGGCTTGTCTGTCGGCCTCGACCTATTGGGCGTAAGCGCCCCCGAGTCCCTGTGACCCCCCAAACCACCACCCAACCCGTTCTCGGGCAGGTTTCGGTTGGAGGGCAGCCGGTTCTTGCCCCAGTTCGGTGCTTGCCAGTTTTGGGGCAGGTTTCGGTTGGAGGGCAGCCGGTTCTTGCCCCAGTTCTGATTCGGCGGCGGATTGCTGAGGGGTGGAGGGTGTGACTGATCGGTCTGAACATGTCCTGCCTTTCGGGCTGTTGCCCGACTCGGCCCAGGTCGGCCCCGGTGGTCAGCTCCTCATCGGGGGGTGTGACCTCGCCGACCTGGCCGAAGAGTTCGGCACGCCGTTGTTCGTCTACGACGAGGACCAGCTCCGGAACCGGTGTCGTGAGGCGGTTTCCGCCTTCGGTGACGGCGTGGCCTACGCCACCAAAGCGTTCCTGTGTCGGGCCATGGCCCGACTCGCCCACGAGGAGGGGATGCACCTCGACGTGGCTTCGGGTGGTGAGCTGCACGTCGCTCTCTCTGCCGGGGTGCCGGCGGAGCGCATTGTGTTGCACGGCAACAACAAGAGCGATCAGGAACTGGCCCGGGCCCGAGCCGAGGGTGTTGGCCGAATCGTGGTCGACAGCTTCGACGAGATCGATCGGCTGGAACGCCTGCACGCCGCCGATGGGGTGGTGCCCAAGGTGTTGCTGCGGATCACCCCTGGGGTCGAGGCCCACACCCACGAGTTCGTGATGACCGGACAGGACGACTCCAAGTTCGGTTTCGGTCTCAAGGTGGGTGACGCCGAACGGGCAGTCGCCCGAGCCCAGTCCAGCCCGGCGGTGGACCTGGTCGGCCTACACGCCCACATCGGGTCGCAGGTCTTCGTGGCCGGGTTCTTCGAACAGGCGGTGGAGGCGTTGGCCCCGTTCGTCAACGAGTGCGCCCTTCCTGAGCTCTCGATCGGGGGCGGAATCGGCGTGGCCTACGTCGAAGGCGAGGAAGCGCCGTCGATCACCGAATGGGGCGAGGTGGTAAGTCGGGCCTGTGCCCAGGCCGGGATCTCCGCCCGGGTGTCGGCCGAGCCCGGTCGTTCAATCGCGGCTGCAGCCGCGGTGACCGTGTACCGGGTGGGCACCGTCAAGGAGGTGCCGGGCATCCGAACCTTCGTGGCCTGTGACGGTGGGTTCATCGACAACCCTCGTCCCGCCCTGTACGGCAGCGGTTACGAGACGTTCCTGCCCCGGGCTGTGACCGCGCCCCGGACCGAATCGGTGCGTCTGGTGGGAAAGCATTGCGAATCGGGTGACATCCTGGTCTCCGAGGCTCGGGTGCCCGAGGGGCTGGTGGTGGGAGACCTGATCGCCACTCCGGTCACCGGTGCATACGGGCGATCCATGGGTTCCAACTACAACCTCCTGCCCCGTCCGGCAGTGGTGTTCGTGTCCGATGGTGAGGCCCGTCTGGTCATCCGGCGCGAGACCGAGGATGACCTCCTCGCCACCGACATCGGTTGACTTCGAGTCGGGCCGATCCGACCGCGATCAGATCCGGCCGTCACGCCCCAGAGATGCCACCTAGTGCTGTAACTGACAACGTTTGCGCTGTTGTGAGCTTGCGAGCCACTGGGCAAACGCCGTCGAGCCGCCGCAACGAAGTGAGGACCGGGCTTGACGGAACCGGAATCGTCCGCCGAAGGCGGCCCAGGAGAACTGGACAGCGTTCAGTGCAGGCGACTCCCAACGCCTGCAAAGGCTGCCGGTCACGGCATTAGGGTCCGTCGCCATGAGGATGCGCCTGCCCGAAGGAAGTAGCTGGTTCAGTTCCTTCGTCGACAGATCCCAGATCGACGCAGGCCTCTCCGAGCATGACATCGTCGAGGGAGTCTCCGTCGATGTGCTCCAGTCCGCTCTTGAGGCCATGCAGCGGGGCGAGGTGGAGTTCGTGATTATCGAGGACGGCGACGAGTTCGTCCAAGCCGCCGGTGATGGTGATGGGCCGTACCAGCTCGAGCACTATGCAGTGGACGGGACGGTTACGGCTGCGGCAAACGCGGGGTATCCCGCGGTGGCGTCGGTGTTCACCAGTTACCTCGCCGGAGACGGGTCGTGGCAGAAGATCCTCGGCCCGCCCGGCGGAGCTGAAGCGCCAGAAAGGAGCGAGACGTCTCCTCAGGGCCCGGTCGAGGAAGGCCGGGGCCTACTCGGACGATTATTCCGCCGATAGCACCGTCAAGGGTTTGGTGCCGGTCGGAGGGTCAGCGTCCTCTGTCCAACGAATGCACATCAAATTGCCGTATCGGCGAATCGGCTTGTCTGCTGAGCGGTCTCAGCTGCCGAAAGCGAAGAACGTGATCTGGGTGACCATGGCGTCGGAGAGGGCTTCGACGTAGTGCAGGGTCTCAGCGGCCGAAAGCGAAGAACATGATCTGGGTGGCGTAGGCGATGGGATCGATCAGATCCTGGTCCCACAAAGTCATCTCGACCGACGCGTACCCGTCGCCGGCCCAACGCGCACGGGTGTGCCCGAGGAGCCAACCAGGCTCAGCTTCGCCGAACAGGTGGATCGTGTAGTCGGCGCTCGGTCCAAACCAGGTGTCACCACTCGGTCCCACCTTCTGGAAGACCGCGGAGGGCATCATGTCGCACAACACGATGGGGGCAACTCGGTCGAGCGCCCCACCAAGCGAGGTGGGTGGCTCGTCGATTCGGAACCAAGACGCCGACTCCGCCCGTCCGTCCTCGAACGCTTCCCATGGAGCCCTTCCAAGAGCGGATCGCCCATCGACGATGCGCTCCCAGAACGGAACCGGTGGTCGAGTGAACTCGAACTCGACTCCAGCGGGAAGGGGATCGCGGAACGAGCGAAGGGACTCAGGGTCAGGAACATCGGGCGGCACGGCATCGACGAAGGAGAAGCCCTTTCGCTCGGCACCGAAAACCGCCACCGCGGTAAGTCCAGCCTCAGCGCCGGAGTTGCGGACCGTGGCGGTGCACTGAGACATCGACCGCCCTCGACGGAGGATCTCAACCGATATCTCAACCGGGCCGACCGCGACCTGTCCGGCGAACACGCTGGTCATGGTGCGAAGGAGCTGGTCGGGCCGGTTCAGCTCCAACTCCATGGCCCGGGCCGCGATGGCTGCCACGATCCCCCCTTGGGGCACAACGACGAGTTGCCAGTCCGAGGAGATTCGGGTCGTGAACGTGCCGGGTTGCTCTCCGCGGGTCACGTCGAGGTCCAGCCATGGTGCGGCCATGTCGGAGTTCATCGCCACAGATTGCCCGGTGCTCCGTTGTGGCCCGGCATGGGCTATTGGTGCGCCTCCGGTGTGTCGCGTGGATGCCGTCGCCTGCAACGACGGTGGTGGTGTGCGATCCCGCCTCTAGCCTTGTTGTGATGGAGGACGAGCTGGCCTTCGGGGAGATCTACGACGCCGAGACCCTGGCCGCGCTCGACTCCTACCAGCCGCCCGATCATGGACCAGACCCTCTGTCGTCACGGATGGTCCGTTGGAGCCGGACGTCGGCAGTAGGGGCCATGGCCGCAGGGTTTGCCTTCGGTCTGCGAGAGGTCCTGGAGCCACCGCGGGACGAAGCGATCGTCATCGAGGTGGACGCCGACGGGCAGCCGCACGACCTGCCGATCCGCTTGATACTGGACCCCGACGACCCATCTGGGAGTCTGTGCATCATCCGGCGTGACCCGCCACCGCCCATCACCTGACTGCATTGGTTCGGGGCCTACTCGAACCGACCGGTAGCCTCGCCGCCGTGGCTGAACAGGACGCAAGGCCGGGACCGGTGGTCAGAGTCGGGTTGTTGGGGTGTGGCAACGTGGGCGCGGCCCTCGTGCAGCTACTCGAAGACCGGGGAAGTGAGATCACCGCCAGGACCGGCGTTCGGCTGGACCTGGCCCGCGTCGCGGTCCGCAGCCTCACCCGCAAACGCGCTGTCCACCTCGACGACGGAGTGCTGACGGTGGACGCCGGCGAGGTCGTCAGCGACCCGAACGTAGATCTGGTGGTCGAGGTCATGGGCGGCATCGAGCCGGCCCGGGAGTTGATCCTCGCCGCGCTGGCCGCGGGCAAACCGGTGGTGACCGCCAACAAGGAACTCTTGGCCAACCACGGTGCCGAGCTGTTCGCCGCGGCCAACGCTGCCGGTGTCGACTTGTTGTTCGAGGCGGCGGTGGCCGGTGGCATCCCCATCATGAGGCCGCTGCGCGAGTCATTGGTGGGAGAGGAGGTTCGCCGGGTGATGGGCATCGTCAACGGCACCACCAACTTCATCCTCACCCAGATGTCAGAGCACGGCACCTCCTACGCCGAAGCCCTCACCGAGGCCCAACAACTGGGCTACGCGGAACGGGACCCAACCGCCGATGTGGAGGGCTACGACGCTGGCGCCAAGGCGGCCATCCTGGCTTCGCTGGCCTTCGGGGCCAAGGTGGTGGCCGGTGACGTGTACCACGAGGGCATCGCTGGCATCACCACCACCGACATCGACTTCGCCCGTCGCCTCGGCTATGTGATCAAGCTCCTGGCCATCGCAGAGCTGGTGGACGAGGTTGACGGCACCGAAGCGGTGGCGGTGCGCGTGCATCCCACCATGGTCCCCACCACTCACCCCTTGGCCGGTGTACGTGATTCCTTCAACGCCGTGTTCGTGGAGGGGGCAGCGGTAGGGGACCTCATGTTCTACGGCCGCGGCGCCGGGGGTGATCCCACCGGGTCTGCGGTTCTGGGAGACCTGATCGATGCTGCCAACAACTTGGTCAAGGGAACCCACGCCAGCCTCATCAGCCTGGTCCGCCGCCCCATCCGGCCGATCGATGATCTACTCACCAGCTACTACCTGAACCTCGACGTGCACGATCGGCCCGGCGTGCTTCGGGCCATCGCCGAGGTGTTCGAGCGTCACGGTGTGTCCATCCGTTCCATGGAGCAGGAAGGCACCGGTGACACCGCCCGTCTCATCCTCATCACCCATGAAGCTCGTGAGGCCGACGTTCAGGCCACCCTCGAAGACATTCGTGGTCTCGACGTGATCCTCAACGTCACCTCCGTGCTGCGCGTCATCAGCGCCGACTAGATCCCAGCAGGTGCAGATGAAGTACGTGTCCACCCGAGGTCAGGCGCCGTCGCTGGAGTTCGGAGATGTCCTGCTGGCCGGTCTGGCCGTCGATGGTGGGCTCTACCTGCCCGACCAGTGGCCCGCTCAGTCCGAATCCTCCGCGTCGACGTTGGTGACGTACCAGGACGTGGCCACCGCGGTGATGGCGCCGTACGTGGCCCCCACCCTCACCGAGGCTGAGTTGGCGGCGATGGTCTCCGATGCCTACGCCACCTTCACCCACCCCGACGTCTGTCCGGTTACCCCCCTGGGTGATGACGGCCTCCACCTCCTCGAGCTGTTCTGGGGACCCACCATCGCGTTCAAGGATGTGGCCCTTCAGCTTCTGGGCCACCTCTTCGACCACGAGCTGACGGGGCGGGGCCAACGGGCCACCATCGTGGTGGCCACCTCAGGAGACACGGGCTCGGCCGCAATCGAGGCGTGCCGGGGCAAGGACCACCTCGACATCGTCGTGCTCCACCCGGCCGGACGGGTGAGCGACGTCCAACGTCGCCAGATGACCACCGTCGATGCCCCGAACGTGCACAACGTGGCCGTGGCGGGAACGTTCGACGACTGCCAAGACCTGGTCAAGGCGTTGTTCGCCGACGAGGGGTTCCGAACCGAGGTGGGGCTGTCGGCCATGAACTCGATCAACTGGGCTCGCGTCATGGCCCAGGTCGTCTACTACGTCACCGCGGCCCGCAGCCTGGGCGCCTCGGCTACCTCACCGATTGCCTTCGCCGTTCCCACCGGCAACTTCGGGAACGTGTTCGCGGGCTGGGTGGCCCGCCAGACCGGTACGCCGATCAGCCAGCTGGTGGTGGGATCGAACAGCAATGACATCCTCACCCGTTGGCTGGCCAGCGGGGTCATGGAGCAACACGGGGTCCACCCCACGATCAGCCCGAGCATGGACATCCAGGTTTCCTCGAACGTCGAACGGCTCCTGTTCGAGCTCTACGACCGCGATGCGACGGTGTTGGCCGAGCGCATGGCCGAGTTCCGGGCTGATGGTCGGGTCGACACCGGAGATACCCGGCTGGCCCCGGTCACCGAGGTGTTCGATGGGGCGGCCTTCTCTGATGAGCAGACCAGGGCCGAGATCCGCCGTACCTACGACGACACCGGCGTGATCCTCGACCCCCACACCGCGGTTGGGGTGGCGGCAGCCCGTCAGGCCCGCCGGGACACCGGCATCCCGATGGTCTGTCTGGCCACCGCCCATCCGGCCAAGTTCCCCGATGCGGTCGAGCAGGCCATCGGCATCCGCCCCGAGCTACCCGCTCACCTGGCCGATCTCTTCGACCGCCCCGAGCGGTTCGAGGCCCTGCCCAACGACCTCGCCGCCCTTCAAGCCCACGTTCGCCGAGTGATCAGCCACTGACGCGACCCTGAGAGCGGGCCGATAGGTTCGAAGTTTCGCTTGGCTCTCGATGTCAAGGCATTGGTGGTCTGGGGTGGAGGGGCCGAGACGGGATATGGGAGCGACCCGGTCGCAGTTGGGGCCCGGTTCCGGCCCGGTGGGTAGCGGGTCAGGTGAGGTGGACGTCGATCGCAGCTAGGAGGTCATCGAACTCTTCGTGGGCGGGGAGTTGGGGGAACTCGGCCTTCACGTTGTCGGGGGCGTGGAACAAGAAGCCGGCATCGGCTTCGAGCAGCATGGTGGTGTCGTTGTAGGAGTCGCCCGCAGCCACCACCCGGTAGTTGAGGCTCTGGAAGGCCTGCACCGCACGGCGCTTGGGGTCGTCGATTCGAATCCGGTAGTCGGTGATCCGGTCGTCATCCACCACCAAGCGGTGGCACAAGATGGTGGGCATTCCCAGTTGGCGCATCAACGGGGCCGCGAACTGCTCGAAGGTGTCGGACAGGATGACGACCTGGGTGCGTTGGCGCAGCTCGGCCACGAACTCGGCTGCGCCCGGCAGTGGCTCCAGGCCGGCGATCACATCCTGGATCAGAGACAGCGTCAACCCGTGCTCGGCCAGCAGGGCGAGCCGGTAGCGCATCAAGACGTCGTAGTCGGGTTCCTCGCGGGTGGTTCTCCGCAGGGCGTCGATCCCGGTCCGTTCGGCCACGGCGATCCAGATCTCGGGGACCAGGACCCCCTCCATGTCCAGCGTGACGATCGTCTGGGTGCGGGTGTCGGTGGTGTCAGCCGATGCGGTCATGCCGGTCAGTGTCGCAGGTGACTACCATGCCCGACGGGTCCGAGACACTGCGTCCGGAGCCGCTCCGATCCTCGGGCCGGGATCACCCAGGTGGGTTCCGTTCCGAGGTGGGAGTTCAGACCCCTGCGGTGACGCCCGTCGCGCTCGCCGCTCCGAAGAACCGCAACCACTCCGAGAGGGTGTTCTCCATGTCCGATGGTCAGGCTTTCGATCCGTCAGTGCTCGAGCGCAAGGAGCGTTCCGAACTGGTCACGATCGTCGAGACGCTGGGCGGAAAAGTGGCGGCCCGTGCCACCAAGCCCACGATCGTCAAGCAGATCTTGTCCCTCGTAGGGCACGACGAGGATGAAGCCACACCGGCCCCCGAACTGGCCCCCGAGCCAGCCCCGCACGAGAGCGATGCCGGTTCAGCGCCGGCCTTCGACTTCGACGACATCTCAACTCAAGACGAATCTG